>Ga0194055_10000259_pt1 | contig 41396 bp, 25 predicted proteins | sample SepL449m_MetaG_FD_155482 | JGI IMG/M metagenome (GOLD analysis project Ga0194055, IMG submission 155482) | Anoxic zone freshwater microbial communities from boreal shield lake in IISD Experimental Lakes Area, Ontario, Canada - Sep2016-L442-9m | ecosystem: Environmental > Aquatic > Freshwater >... | reverse complement strand
GCACCGTCGTATCCACATTCACCTGTTCCAAATCGCCAGGGTTCAGGAACTTCCTTCGGCTGGCAACATCCAGCGTTTGTTTCAATAATATTTCCAGCTTTTCAGAACCCAGGCGGGATCGCCATCTTGATAATGTGGTCGGGTCTATAGGCGCATGATACTGCATTGTTTCATAACCACAAAACCACTGCCAATAGTGGTTTTCTACCCACCTTTCCAGCAATTGCTCATCGCTGAGACTGTACGCTGACTTCAAATACAACAACCCAAGCACCACACGGGTGTCTGCTCCAGGCCTGCCGTTGCTATCACAAAAATTAACTGCTATCTCCCCACGAATTCCATCCCAATCAAACTCCCAGGATAGTTGCACCAACGGATGATCAAAATCGATCACCCGTTCCAGTGGTAGTTGAAACAAATTCGCCTTAGCTTTGGTGATTTTCGGCTTCATCTTTTGCCAGCTTTCCTTGCGGGGATGATTGATTACTGGCAAATTCTACCACGCCTTTTTCTCTTGAAAAGACTAGTTTCTAAGATCTTTGTGGGTTTTTCAGGGACAACTAAATATAAACTTAATAAATATAGGTTTATTTTTATGTTGCACTTATCTTTTAATAATGTAGATTCTAAGGTTAAGAGTTCTTAGGTTTTAGGGAAGAGGATATTATGAATAAATACATATTTCGTTTGTGGGTTTTGATTTTGTTTTTTGGAATAGTAGGTTGCGGAAGTAATGGGGTGGATGGGTTGCTAGATGACTATGAAAAATTATGTAATAAATCAGCTTTGTTACAAACCAAATTAAAAGCAAATGATATGAGCGCTTTGAAAGAGATTGAAGGCATGGCTAAAGACATGCAAGCAATTAATAGCAAACTAGAAACCCTTAAAGAAAAAGGTTTTACAAGCTCACAAAAACAAAGATTTCTGAAAATATTAGGGAAATGTGCCGGACAATAAATGTTAGTAATTTTTAAAAAGGAGATTGAGATATGACTTTTTTTAGCAAGTTAAAAGATGCAGCATCAACTGCGATTGGAACAACAATTAATTCCGCCAAGGAAAATTCTAAACTGATTGGTATTCAAGCCGAATTAACCACGGTTCAGGCTGATCTGGATGCCTCTTTTATAAGTATCGGCAGAAAATATGTAGATTTCATCTTGGAAGCCCCAGAATCAGCAACCGCTTCTATGCCAGATTTTGGAGTTAACGAAACTCTTATTCAAATTGAGCCTAAGCTTGTTAAGAAAAAACACTTAGAAGAAGAACTGGCCCGTATTGAAAAAGAACTTGGTGATAATGCAATTATGCAAGAAAAAGGCATTTACGAAAAAGAGTTTCTTGCTGAAAAAGAAAAACTCGATAAAGCAAAAAAAATGGGTGTAATTTCAGACACCGAATACAATGAGAAAATTTTAAAATTCCGAAAGAAACTTGATAATTTTTCAGAAATCAGAAGGATGGAAAAGCAACGAGATATGGGAATTATATCTCGAGAAGAATTTGAACACAAAATGTTCTTACTTAAGTAAACTGTTTTTCATTGTTTTGAATACTACTTTTTGAATTTGGCAGGAGATAATTATGTCTGATGGCTCAAGTGCTTGGTATTATGCTATTAATGGCCAAAAACTTGGGCCAGTTTCAGAATCTCAGCTTAAAGAATTGGCCTTGGGCGGAAAATTAACTAATGCCTTAGTCTGGAAAGATGGGATGCCCGAGTGGACCCCATCCAACAAGATTAAAGGTTTGGTTTTTCCTACTGCAGGAAATTTTGCTCCTACTTTACCAACGTTCCCTGCCATGGATACAAAACCCAAAAGCTTAATTTCAAAGTGGTGTATATTTATTTTACTGGGATCCGTGATTTGGATTAGTTCGGCGTTTATGCCTTGGTGGGGTTTAATTTTTTCTCCAATCAATTTAACAGTTTCTGGCAAATCTGAATTTGATACTATGAAGCGAGCCGCTGAAATTATAAAAGAAAATGTTGAATGGTATGATGCCAATATTAAAGATTCTCTAGCCTCAAAAATTATAAAAGCTGAACGCGAAAATCGTGACAGTAAACTTTCCGTAAGTATTTGGGGTATTTCAACTGGAACCGGATTGCTTACTCTGATTGTTTCAATCATTGCTATCGTTGCTATTGTTAGTTCATTTTTTATTAAACTTTTAGCTAATTGGCGCTGGACTTTTGCAAGCTTCTTGGTTGTGGCTTGCCTATTATCTTCTGTATTTGATTTATTATGGCTACTTGGGTCACCTTCGGAATCTGCTCCACCTTTGCTTAAGCAGTGGGTTAGTTTTGGACCTTATTTTCACATTGTGGGCACTTTTACAATATTAACGGGATCGATTTTTGAAAGTGTTTTTGGTTATTTAAACTTTTCACGAAAGTAATTTTCACAATCTTCATTGGGCTAATTCGTTTAGCTACAGAACTTGAAAAATAAGTTTACTAATTGAGGTCTATATTTTACATATATCGAATTTAAGATTTTAATGTGTAATAACTTTAACTCAAGTAAGCGTTTAATTCCTCAATTAGTCAAACTCATTAATAAAAGAATCAAAAAATTTGACATTTTTAGTTAACTAAAATGAAAACACATATAACAAGTATCTGTTTATTTTTAATATTATCACTAAACCTTCCGTTTGCTTACGGCGATGAAGCAAAAGCTGAAGTTGTTCCAAAAAAAATTAAACTTGGTTTATATGTCACTCAAATTTTTAATTTGAATAGCAATGTTGACACATTCCAAGCCGACCTTTGGTTGTGGATTAATTATGAAGGTGAAGTCGCAGAGTATTTTGAACTTCTAGAATTTTTTAATTCAACCGAATCAAAACAACTGATCAGGGATACAGAAAAAGTCAAAAATGGCGTTTGGGATAGTGCAAAATATTCTAATAAAATTTCTACAACTTGGGATGTTACAAACTTCCCATTTGATAAACAAAAAATTTCAATCATAGTTGAAATCGGGAAATCTACTTCGGAAATTATTTTAGAACCAGATCTTAAAGACTCAGGTATAAATCCAGCTATCAATTTAGATGAATGGAAAATCACTCGATCTCAAGTTAAAGTGGAATCAGTAATATACCCCTCTATGTTTGGATCTCCAAAAAGAACTGAACCTGAAGAATATTCAAGGTTTATACTCGAAATCGATATTTGTCGAAATGCTTTAAGTTTATTTTTCAAACTTCATGCAGGAGTTTATGTAGCTTTTGCAATAACAATGCTATCGTATTTTATGAATCCAGGCAGCGACGACATTTTTAGTAGTAGAATCAGTCTTATTGTTGGGATGTTATTTGCTTGTCTTGTAAACATGCAGATTGTTGACAATACCATTGGTAAAACTAACAGCTTATCTCTTTCTGATAAAATACATATCTTCACAATGATAAACTTGTTTGTTTCTATATGTATGACAATAATTTCTAGGAAATATTCAAGCTTTAAGAATGGTCAATGGTCTTGGAAATTCGATCGTATATGTTTATCCACCCAAATCTGCATATACATCTTAGCGAATTCTACTGTAATCGTACTTGCTTCAACTTAAGATTAAATTTGAACAATTAATCAAATAATTTTTGTGAGCGTTCGGTAAAAACCCTTCTTGCATGACATGTTAGCCTTGGAGTTTTCAATAACTCTAGGGAGAACAAGCAATGTCGATTGATCGAAATCCAAGAACAGAACAACGTTGGCTAGATATCATCAAGGATTGCCAGGAGAGTGGCCAATCCATCCGGTCTTATTGTCTAAGACGTGGAATCTCAGAAGGGTCATTTCATTACTGGCGCAAGAAATTACCCCATCAATCAGAACCAAAACTAAACCAGTTCAGAACCCCAACCTTTGTGCCAGTGCGTTTGCTGAATCCAACAAGTTTCCGAATCAAAGTACATTGCCCATCGGGCCATCTGGTATCCATCGCAGGCGTAGACAGCCAAACTTTAGCAGCAGTGTTTGCATCTCTGGGTGGAGACTCATCATGCTAAATTTGCCTAACTCAAATATATTGCTGTGCGTTGAACCAACAGACATGAGAAAAAGTTTTGACAGTTTGGCAATGCTTGTGCGAAGCCACCTTGGAGGTGATCCCTTGTCGGGAAGTTGGTTTGTGTTTCATGGGAAAAAGAATGACCGCTTGAAGGTTTTGTACTGGGACAGAGATGGCTATGCCTTGTGGTACAAACGATTGGAGGCGGGGACATTCCAGTTTCCAATCGTCACCCATGACATGAAAAGTGTTGAAGTTTCTGCCTCTGATCTTGCATTGATTTTGAATGGAATTGATCTTGGATCGGTGAGGAGGCGCAAAAGATTTAAACTCACAAAACAGGTTTCTGGGTGATTGAAAAATATTTTGAAAAGATCAGTAATTTTCATGATTTTTCTGATGACAAATGTAGATGAAATAGATTAAGAAAGTGCATGCGAAATGCACCATTGATCTCTGAATCAAATCTACCAAACAATGATCTGCTGGCGCATCCGGTTGTTCAGGAATTGATGAGCACCATCAAAAAGTTGCAACTTGTAATTGAACAACAAAATCATCGGCTTGATTTGCTTCTCAAACGAATCTATGGTCCTCGTGCAGACAAGATTGATCCGAATCAAAAACTGTTATTTGAAGAACAACTTCCTGAACCAGTACCCGCTCCACTTGAACCAGAACCTGAATATAAGCTTTTAAAACCTTTAAAAAAAGGGCATGGCAGAAAGTTCCTTCCCGAGAATCTTCGTCGTGAAACTGTCGTGGTGAATGTTACTGATGCAGAAAAAAGGGTCATTGGTGGAACCTGGGTTCAAATTGGCGAAGTAGTTACTGAAAAGCTGGATTACACGCCTTCCTCCTTGTTCGTTCAAAGAACGGTGCGTCTCAAGTATGTGGTGCGATTCCCTGGGTTGCCTGATCGAATAGTGGTGGCTGATTTACCACTTGAGGCGATGCCGAAATGCAAAGCTGCACCGGGTTTGGTTGCAGATGTGATCGTCTCGAAGATGGTGGATCACATGCCATTGTACCGTCAGGAAAAAAGGCATTCTCGGCAAGGTGTGGATATGTCGCGATCGACAATGGGCGGCTGGTTGCGGGATGCAGCAGTGGTGTTGCTGCCACTTTACAAACTTCTAAAAAATCGTGTGCTCGTAGAGAATGTGGTTCACACCGATGACACACCGATACCGGTGCAAGATGATTCCAGGGAGCATTGCAGAACTGGGCGACTTTGGGTTTATGTATCGCGAGGTGGAACGGTGCACGACTCAACCCCCGATCGTTGTCAGGATGGTCCGCAGGAATTTTTGAAAGGCTTTCGAGGTTATCTGCAATGTGATGCTTATCCTGGGTATAACCATCTGTTCAAAGAGGGCGCTGTCGTCGAGGTTGGGTGCTGGGCCCATACTAGGCGGAAGTTTATCGAAGCAGAAAAAACCTGCGTTGGCCCTGCCCACGAAGCTGTTGCACGGATCCGTTCGCTTTATGCAATTGAACATGAAGGAAAAACTCTCGATGCAGTTGCACGCTCAGAGTTAAGACAAAGCAAAGCGGTGCCTTGTTTACAAGAATTGAAGTCTTGGTTGGAAAAACAACGGGCTGAAGTATTGCCCAAGAGTCCCATGGCGGAAGCTATCAACTACACTTTAAACCAGTGGGAAGCGTTGAACATTTACACTTGTGATGGCAATCTAGCTATCGACAATAATATTGCTGAACGAGCGGTCAAGCCGTTTGCAATTGGCAGAAAAAACTGGTTGTTCTTTGGTTCTGATCAAGGTGGAAAGTCGTTAGCCATTCTGTCGAGCTTCACCGCCACCTGCCAACAGTTCGGAATCAATCCCTGGACTTATCTGCGGGATACGCTAACCAAGTTGCCCACTACTCCTGCAGAGCAACTCCACACGCTTTTGCCAATCAAGTAATTTAAACCTAGCTGATTTAATTCGCTTTTTGGCACCTGTGCTTTACAGAGCGCTCACGATTTAATTCGCTTTTTGGCACCTGTGCTTTACAGAGCGCTCACCGATCAGCCAATTCTGTTCTTGTATTTCGATCAGTCAACACTGCTTCTTCTCCCTAGAGTTATTGAAAACTCTAAGGCTAACATGACATGCAAGAAGGGTTTTTACCGACCGGTCACATATATTGAAATAATGCAATTTTAATTAGCATTACCATACGTTTGATTAAAGCTGCTGTCACTCATTGCCATTAATACTATAAAATCAATAAATGCTAAAATTGCAGGTATAAATGTCCAGAAAAATAATAAATAAATAATTCCAGCACCGCTTTGTCCTAAATAAAATTTGTGGATTCCAAATCCACCTAAAAAAAGCGCAAGTAAGGCTGCTGTAATTCTATTTTTTCCGTTAGGTGCTAATTCTCCGAAATTGATTGATAAGCCAGCATTATTTTGTAACTGACGAACCCCACATTTAGGGCAAATTTCAGCTTTTAATTTGATGATTTCGCCACATTCAGTACAAAATTTTTCATCTAAGTTCTTGGATTTTTTCTTGATCGTTTCTGGGTCATTAAAATTGTTAGGCGGCGGATTATTTTCCAATTCTACTTGGCGTGGTATCAACGGATCGTTTGAAATCGATGCTAAAAAAAGGCTTTTACATTTTGGACAACTTACATTTCGCCCAATAATTGTTTCCGGGCACTTAATTTTTGATTCGCAACTTGGACATATTATAGTAGGCACAATTATTACTTCCATATTTTGCATTATATAACTATTACTAATCTATTGGGAGTTTATAACATGATGGATCGTATTTTAAAACATATAAAAAGTTTTTATTACTTTTATATGATTTTTTTATATTTTTTTATACCTTAAAGTTAAATTACTTAAGTAAAAACAAACAATGCCCTTAGAATAGGGAACTCAGAACTGAACCAGGCCAGGCGAGATATCATTAAGGATTGCCAGGAGAGCGACAAATAATCTATCAGGTCTTATTGTCTAAAGCGTAAAATCTCCAAAAGTCATTTTATTGTTGGCGCTCGAAATTACCTCATCAATCAGAACCAACACTCAACTAATTCGTAACCCTAACCTTTGTGCCAGTGCGTTTGCTGAACCCAACAAGTTTCCGATCAAGGTGCATTGCCCATCAGGTCATTTGGCGTCCGTCAACGGTATGGGCAGGAGAAATTTATCTAAATTTTTTGTATCTCTGAGTATGGAGGAATCACTTTCTTGCATAATCATAGAAGATATTGCTTGGAAATTTACTGTTTTGTGGTAACTTGTGGTTGTATTTTGATCTCCAGTTCTATGCACAACCTGTCTGTGTTCTCAATAAATGAAAACTAGTAAATCTAATTTATTTTTTATTTTGTTAACTATTGCTGGTTTTTTAGTCCTTGCAATTGTGATTGCTTATGTGATTTTTTCTCCTCCCCTCCCCGTTTTTAATCCAAATAGCGATAATGTTGGCGAATCTCCTTCTCCAGATCCCCCCCCCGGTCCTGGCAACCAAGAATATATACGCCAAATTGCTAACCTTAAAATTGATATTAATGCCAAAAACATTGAAATTGCCAGCCTTAATCAGAATTTAGAACGCAAGGACATCTTGATTGCTGAAGCTAAAACTAAACAAGGAAAAACTGAAATGATGTTGGCTGAAGCAAAAAAATCCACTCAGAAAGCTAAAGACGAAACTCAAGCCAATGCCATCAAAATGGACAAGTTAATGAAAGAGAAAATGGTTTTGATTGCTGACCGTGACAAACTCATGCAAGAAAAGGCTTCTTTGGTTGCTAAACTGGGAATGTTTACCCCCGAAAATGTCAAAAAGATGCAGGACCAAATAGGCGCTCTTAAAAAAGACAAAAAAAACTTAGAAGAAAAAATTGGAAATCTGAGAGAAGGTAATACTGCCAAAATGAATGAAATCAGCAACCTAAACGATAAATTTTCAGTATTAAAGGCTCAATTGGCCAACATTAATACTCCTCAACTAACAAATATAGATACCGTAAATTTGCCAAATAATGTGAAGCTTGAGATGGTATTGATTCCATCTGGAAAATTTACGATGGGTTCTCCTATACCAAAGGTTGGGCGTGAATTTGAAGCTCAACATGAGGTAACAATTACCAAACCCTATTACATGGGCAAGTATGAGGTGACGCAGGAGCAGTGGGAAGCAGTGATGGGGAAGAACCCCAGTGCTTATAAAGGTAAAAATTTACCCGTAACGGATGTTTCGTGGCATGATTGCCAAGAGTTCATTAAGAAGCTGAATAAAGAGACCGGTTATGGTTTTAGGTTGCCCTCTGAAGCAGAATGGGAATATGCCTGTAGGGCAGGAACAAAGACTGCGTACTCCTTTGGGGATAGTATTACTAAAGGTGATGCAAATTGGGGAGCGGCTCAGGTCCCAGAAAGTATAAAACAAGTAGGAAACTATAAGGCAAATGCTTTTGGCCTTTTTGATATGCATGGAAATGTCTGGGAATGGTGTGAGGATTGGAAAGAAGAGTATCCAACGACTGCTGTAACAGACCCGACGGGGCCAGCAACGGGCAATGGCCGTGTGTTGCGGGGCGGGTGTTACCTTAGTCCCAATTCCTCTTTCCTTCGCTCAGCCTACCGGTTGGATAGTATTCCTACTAATACATACACCATAAATGGGTTACGTTTGGTAAAAACAAAAATAGTTGACATTCACACCAAGTGATGCAAAACACTTTTAATTGTTTCGGATTTAGATTTACAAGTAAATTTTTAATCGATTGGAATCATTCTCCAATACGATATAAATGAGCCGATATACTAATTCCCAAGTTCAGATAAGTTAAATCAAGAGTTGCTTGGTTTATATAATTTTGATTAGTGCAAAAGGATTCTTGTATGAATTGCCCAAATCCACAATGTGAAGGCACAATTCAAAATGCCATGGTGCCCAACGGAGGCAAATGCAGCCATTGTAAATTAAACTGCATCCAATGTTCTGATTCTCGAGAAAATCCAACCTGCGAAGAATGGAATGTTGCCACTGCGAAATTTTGCAGAGGATGCGGGCAGAGTTTTTCAAAAAATTATTGGCTTCGATGCATCGAGGATTATTTTGAGGGAGCTACTTTTTTTCAAACCATTAACGAAAAAGCAGAATTGTATGAAACTGTTGATCTGAAAAGCTTTTACGGAAACAGTCAAGTCAGTTTCACGCTTTATAATACTGGAAATTTTTTATTCTTCTTAAGTTCGGACGGAAGGCTATTCCCCATCCCATCAAAAAATAATTCGCACCTTATATCAAAAAACTCAAAATATCGAGATTGGAAAGCCTCTTGCATTGATTCTTATATTGTAGTTTATTGCTCAAAACAATGGCGTTTGATTGCTCAAAATTCTCTGTGCGTAATTTCAAACTTATCTAGCCTTGAAAACCCCAACCCGTCATGCCATTGGGAAGCCTTGTCACCTGAAATAACCATCCTACCTAACCAAAAGCCATTAATTTGGGACATACCTGGCAAGTATACACTTGTGGCATGGGTAACAATATCTTCACTAAACACAGGTTTTGAACTTCATCAGCGAACTATTACCCACCAAGGAACACAATTTCAAGAACTACCAGTTATTCAATTGGCTGATTTTACAGATGAAAATTTCTTTTGTTGGGAAAAATCGCCTTACACAGAAGACCCCAAGGCAATAGTTGCATGCAAAAAAGGGATATTTGAAATTGATTTTTTGTCAATTAAAAAAGGATCTTCAGATCAAGTTAAATTGTTGCCAGGACTCCCACAAAAACCATGGTGGATTGATCCATTTTTTAAAACTTGGAATCCTGATTTACTGCTTCCGGCTTTTTTGATTAGATTGGATCCCCCTGAAATCCTGATAGGGTTAGATTCTTCTACCGTCGAATCTACTCGTGAAGTTGTGGGAGTAAACCCAATGAAAGGAAATATTACTACTTATGGGGCAAAGAATGCACCTGGAAAACCTATATGTTTAAAAGGTAAAAGAGGTTTTTTCACCTTGAATAAAACATCAATTTATGCGTGTTCTTTTTTAAGCACTTCTCACCAAATTTGTAATGATGATACCAATAATCAATGCCTGGGGACATTGAATGTAGGAGATCTCTTTTTTTATTGGGGAAGCTTTTTCGATGGATCAAAAAGTTTGAGAAAACTAGAAATTAAATCATTAAGCAATTCGCATCCTAGGTTTTCTTTCCCCGCATTAACTAGTGGATTCATTTCTAATCCAGTAGTTTCATGTGATGGAATCTGGTATCTTGAGATTTCTAGAGATAATCAATTAAAAATTTGGCTGTTAAATGCGCCAGTTTCAATTCCTTGATTCATTTTCAAGGCTTCTAAAAGATTCACCAAAAAGACGAGCCTTGCAACAGAAAAAATATTTACAAACCCCTTCTTTTTTCCCAAAATCAAATTTACTTAGCGTATGATATTTTAATATAGATTTAAAGTGTTTCTAAATAAATTTAATAGAAACACAAAATCATAGGTTAAAAATAAAGCTATGATTTTCTAAAATTTATAATTTTGATTTAAGTTGTTTTGCCTAATAAGTTAATGAATGCTTTGAACACTAGGCAAGTTTTGTAGCATTAATGTAAGGTGGTCCACGCATGAATTTTTTTAAACTTATTGTATTAATTATTGTTGCAACATTTTCAACATGGGTTTTTGCCCAAAATGATAATCCGACAGAATTAAGCAAACAAGTTTCCTCTCTCACAAAAACATTAACAGAACTTGAACCCGAAAAATCCAAACTTGAAGCCGAAAAATCCGCCCTAGAATTTCTAATAAGTACCGCTAAAAAAAAACCAGAAAATCTTAAAGAAGATGATAAAGAACCAAGTGCTTCCAAAAAAATCGAAAATGAAATTCTGCAAGCAATTAAAGGAAAATCTGACCCTACAATTTTTGATGAAAAAATTAAAGATTTAGATAAGAAAAATCAAGATCTTTTAAATGATATACGTGATAAGAAAAAAAAATATTATCAGCTTTTGTATTCCATCTCACAATTAGAAAATCCTCAACAACCAAGCAAAAGTAAGTTTTACTTGATTTCAACATTGTTCATAGTTTTAGCCACCCTCTTATTATTTGCACAAATGAATGTACTTTCTGTTCGAAGAAGATGGCGTGCAATGGAACCTGAATGGACTTTTTTATTTAAATGGGTTGGTTTCTGTTGGTTATTACCAATATTTATTTGTTCTTGTCAGTCAGGAAAAGAAATCGAAAGAGAATTTATTAATCCGCAAAAAAAATTGGAAGCAGAAATACAAGTTATAAAAGACAGCATTGAAAACCTTACTAATGATTTTGATCAAGAAATAGAAAATGAACCAACCACACAGTCTCTTATTCGAAAATCTAAAGAATATATTGTATCTTTTAAATATGGAGAAAACCTTGATAAACTTCAGAAAAATCAGGATATTCTTAATAAATTAATAGAAGAATCAATTACCAAGAAACGGAATAGCTACATAAATGAAATGATCTTTTTATCGCTATTGATTGGGTCACTTTTTTTTGGTGGAGTTTTCATTAGTTGGTCGATGGTGAATGCTCTAAATAACTCCAAGGTGTGTCCGCGTTGTTTTGAATTTGGCACTCTTGTACAATCCCCTGAAAGCAAAGACGAACTTAAATGCACCTCTGAATTTTGTAAAGATAATAGTTTTAGATTGCCCAAAAGATTTCAAAATTTTACCAAGCTTTCTTTCCCGATGATCAGTTGTGGGAGTGCAGGTAAAACCCATTGGCTCTTGAATATTTATTCCATGAATAGAAAAGGCTATATATCAATAAAAAAAAATGCGGCGCTTTATAAGATCGATGTTATCGATAACAAGGAATTCAACATAAGAGAACGAGCTTTAGCGGAACAAACTAGTGGCGGGGCTTCAATTCAACCTACCCTTGCTACTACAACTCCCCCGCTTATTTTCTCGTTAAAAGACAACAAAAACCTGCCTCTTGGATTTCCAGATGCTCTTCGTTCTCGTGGGCTTTCCCTGTGTTTTGACTATGCAGGCGAAGTTAGGCTAGATAGATATAAAGAAACTCAAGATATGATTGCACGAAGTAATGGTATTGTTTTCTTTTTAGATGTAATAAATATTGATAAAAGCCAAATAGATTTTACAAACCGAAAAAATAATAAACTAGATCAGCTTTTAATGACTAACAATTATGATACTCAATTTCAAACTGATGTAATTGTTGGGAAAACATATGCTGATTTTGTAATAGCCCGCGATTTAACGGAACCTAATCCACTAGACCTCCCGGTTGCTATTTGTTTATCTAAAATTGATTTATTACCCTTTCAAGGCCCTTTAAAAGGTTCTTATGGGAAAAAGTTTTTAAAAGAATTAGAAAATTGCAAACATCCAGCGAATAAATGGTCTTTATCTACCATAATGAATCGCTCCGATATCATCCGAAATTATCTCCCGCTGATTTTTGCCAACAAAGGCATGATTGAAATATTTGATCAAAGATTTGGTTCAAACTATCTGTTTTTTCCTGTTGCTAATCGTGGGCTTGATCCTGACCTATCTTTTGGTGATCCGTTTGGAGTGATGGAGCCGCTTTTATGGTTACAGCATATGCATGGCTTTAATGTTTTTGATTCCTAATGCCCTAATCGGACTGCCCTATGTTAACACCACAATTAAAAAATAAAATCAAAGAATGCTTAGCTGAAAGGCGGTGGCGTAATTTAGATGAGTTATTTAAACCACCATACCGTGAATCACTTTTAAGTTTGTGTGCCCAAGAATCTGATTTAAGGTCGGGTGGATTAGGCCTTGAACTAATTTTGGAAAGAGTAAATGAAGGAATCCAAGCTTGGGAATTGTTAATGCAAAAGGATGATAATCCCAATGGAGCCAGTTTGGAAGATATTCTAAAAGCATTTAAGGATTTTAATTATTCAATCAATAATCTTCCAGGGGAAAAAGACGCAATTAACAAGGATGATAATCAACAAAAAGATTGGTCTAGAGATGAAGAAGACGAAACTCGTTTAATAAGGTTAGAGTCTCTAAAGACTTACTGGGATGAAAAGGGCCATGATTTAAAGTTATGGGCCTATCAAAATGCAGAATATCAATTTCTGGAAGAAGAAATCAATCACATAAAAACAGATTTTAATTATTATCATAAAACGGTTGAATTTAAGGCCATATTAGAAACTTACTCCAACGGTATCGTAGTTCGAGAATTATTAAAAAAACTTGCCGAAAAGCTTCCACTTAAGGAAGCAGATGACTTACTAACTAAAATCATAAATCCTTTCCCTGAACTTGAAGTTTGGAGATCGAGAATAAAAAATGCAAAAACTATTCTCATGGAATTGCAAGAATGTACTAGGTTAAATTCTTGGGATGGTGATAGCCAAGCATCAAAGCATTTAGGAAAAACTAAGGATTTAGAGTTTTTTAATGAGCATCTAGAAACCATAGAAACACTTGAGTTAATAAAAACCCGGTTAGATAATGTTTTAAAAATTAAACATGTAATTACTTCCCTTCCAGTGGATTTCGGTTTCCTTAAAGACCTGTTTAGCAAGTTTCCCCAAGATTACCAGTATCCTGATAACCAAAAAGTTGCTGGTTTGTTACGGGTACACTCCTTGTTTCTTGCACTGCGAGTAATTATCAATGTGCGCATCCCAGATGAATGGCAAATTCTAAAACTAGTAGAAGAAATTAAAGCCAGTAGGATTAAGTTGCCTATTGAATTTCAACAGCGATTTGAACTGGCGCAGGTTCGAACTAGCGTGCTTGATATTCTTAGGACTGAAATATCTCCAAGAAAATCACTTACTGATCGGGAAGAAATTTATTTAAAAAATTTGGAGTCCAAAGAAGACGAATTAAAGGATTGGAAATTTCCGGAATTCGTAGCTCATTGGCTTGTGTTTCAAACTGCAAAATACAAATTGGTTCTATTGAAAAATTTAGGCCAAGTACTTGATAGTTCTGATCTCAAAAAAGCTTTAGAACTTTTTGACACTGCTGAAAAAAATCTAGCAACAAATGGTTTCTGGGTAAAAAATCGCAATAAATTCGTTGCTTTAAAAGCAGAAGCTGAACCTTTCGAAAAGGTTCTTGTCGATATTCAGTCGGCCTCTAATTCTAACCAGTTCCACCGCAACATGGCTGCCTTCAGGGATTTAATTAATTTCCCCTTGAAGTACAAAGGATACAAGGAAGAACTAGAAAATCTGATTCGGTATAAATTAAAAACTTGGAATATCAAGATTGATCGATTTCAAAAACTTCCAAATTCTAATATTTGTTGGTTCGTTGGTTGGAACTGGTTACACATGGATTTGATCAACAGGGTGTATATTTCTTTGCAAAAAGAGAAGGCCCCTCTGAATCCCTCGAATGCTAATTTAGTAAAAGAAACTCAACCTTATGAATATAATATGCATCAGTCCGGAACTCTGCTTATTCCCAATACAACAAATTTTGAAGATTATATTCTTACAGTCTGGCCTGGGGCAGAATTCTATTCCTATCAAGATAAAATGGATTGGATCAAAATCCTTGGTGAACCCATTTATTTCGAATGGGATACAAAGCGAAATCAATGGAACCAACGCAAACGCCCTTAAGCATTAATAATGATATTTGCACTTATGACAAAATACCATCAACTCTTTGTGACACATTGCCTAACATCTGATAGCGTGCTAGGAGAAGCAGGCTTTAGCATTCGTGCGACTTCCCTAAAATCTGATGATCCGCTTTTATCCATTGCCATGAATTTGAACGCCTATGAATTACCCTTGATGGCATATGATGATGCTCGGCCCTATCCTAAGGAAGCACCGATACGGTTAGCTGCTATCCCCATAAAAGATCAGAATTTAGTTGCAACTATGCATTCTGTTTACATGGAAACCGATACGCGCGGTAGGCCGAATAGTTACTTTACCCATGTGATTTTTGTCCCTAAGGAAGAATTTAGCTGGCGAACTACCTTGAAAAGCTGGGGTGCTATTCAGTGGCAGATGCCAGATGTGACTGATAATCCTGATAGGGTTTTTAATCCTCCTCTTTGGATTACCCAATGGCCAAATCATACAACCAATGAACTGCCCATGTTGGATTCTCTTCCCGAATCGGGACTAGAAGAACATCATTTTATTAATGAACTCTATGAGTATTATCAAAAATCACCCAAGGCCTTGGAAATAGTTTTGGGAAGTGTACTAGCTCGGTTGAAGAAAAAATCTGAACAAAAAAATGCGGCTGAACCTATACAGGGATATTTGCTGCCGCGATTTAAAATTAAAGAAAACCAGTGTGAAGGGTATTATCCAGACGACAAACTAGGAGAAGAAGAAGATAATTCCTTCTGGCCTCAAAACTCCCAATTTAGATTTGGGGAAAACATCAGAGAAACTCTTCTACAGCTATCATTTATCGCCTGGTTTTTCCCTGAGAAACTTTTAAATGACCAGGGTTTTTCCACTTATGAACCTCATAAATACGGAGTTTCAATTGCTAAGGATAAATTACTGGTTGGAATCGTTCATGCTAAAGACGAAAATCCCGATGAAATGATGACGAGTCAGGGCGTGGGGTATTACTCTGTTGAAAATGAGGGATCATTAGCAGTTGATCCAAGCGATGACCTTTTTAAATGGGGCAAGAAACAAATCGATTTGATTTTTAAAAAGAAAACCTTAATCAATTTTTCTAAGGAAATTGATCAGGTTTTTGAATCGTTTAAGAAGCCTGATTTGGATCGCTATCAAAAATCTAAAGAACTATTTGACGCAATTAAAGATTACGAACAAAAAACAAGTTTTAATACTTCTTATAAACTATTAACCATCGCCAAAACCAATAATTTTGCATTAGCAAAGTTTAAAGAAAAACGGGATAAGGCATTGCCAGATTTTATAGATACGTGCTTTAAGTTTCACTCGGAAAATAGGGAAGCAGAATTCAAAAGTGTATTAACGCTTTTGGCTAACACAAGATTTTTTGATTGGGAAAAGGTATGCACACACTTAACCACAGACAACTTTTGGAAACTATCAAAGAAGGATAATAATTTTGCGGCAAGGTTTTCCTTTTTTAAATCGATACTGGAGAACCTAAAATCCGACAGTGACAAGGATCCATTAAAAAGTTGTTTGAAGAGTTTATTATTTGATGATTCTTGTTTCCAAATTTGGAAGACGGATGAGAATTGGATTTGGGAGTTATTTAATTTTTACTATCAAATTAATGAAAAAGATTTAGCTAAAATTATTCTGTCAAAAGCTTCCTGTGATGAAGTTATTAAAAGTATTCTTAAACAGTGGAAGAAAAATGCCCGTAACAATTCTGATTTTTGGCTAACTGTACTGCCTTGGCTTATGGAACTATCAGTTAAGAATAATGTTAAAGGAAATAAACAATTTGAGGAACTTTATAGGGATGAAGCTTTTGTTTTAATGCTAGTCGAAATCACGAACACCAATACTTACAAAGAATGGAAGAATTTTTTTTCTTTATTCGAAAAAAAGAGCCCAGAGGTACTTGCGAAGACCTCGATCGATGGTAAAGGAATGCCACTAACTTCCAAATTGATGAAATTCCTTTTGAATGCTGAAAAAATACTGCCTAAAGAAGCAGTGAATGGATTATTGTTTTTTGGGGATGCACCTCGAGTTTTTAAGATTATTGGTGATGAAAGTCATTTGCCTGATTGGTTATCAGAAAAGATTGAAAAGTTTTTAGAAACGATTGATCCTGAAAAATTATTTTCAGTAAATCAAACCTGGGATCCTAAAAAAGATGGCCAAGATTATCGCGCCTTCCCTTTTGAAAAACTTCTTCAAGAATTAGAAAAGGTAAATTCGAATTCAGCGTCAAATTTCACTCCGCCTGAAATGTTAGATCGACTTAATGCTTTGGTCGCAATTAAAAAATATGGATCAAATGTACCCGATCTATTTGAAATTGATGAGTTTGAACAAAACATTAAAAGCCTTAAGGATTGGGGAGGTAAAGAAAACACAGGACTGCGCAAAGTAGTGATTGATAATCTAGCAACCAAAATTAAAGAATTTGAGGACGAGGAAGGTGGTTACGCTAAAGCGCATGGCAAATTTATATTGTTGCTGTTATCCTTAAATCACCCACAACCCGCTGAATGTTTGGATTACCTCCACGAAAAAAGCGTGTTTCTTTTTGATGTTCATTTTAGATTTATGCCACAAATTCTATTAGAAACTGGCGAGGAATCAAAAACTAACCTTGTTTTTTCCATGCTTAAAAACAATTGGATTCAGAAGTTTAGTGCTTTAAAACTGATGGAATCAAAATTCCGAAAAATCAAAAAAGAAGTTGGCAACCGATTTCGATTGGAATATATGCCAATAGCAAAAGTATATGATTTTTTCGGGAGTTTTTTTAAGGGTAAACCTGATGTCCGATATGACAATGGGCGTTTGGTCGCCCTCGTATTGTTTTTCTTGATGTTTTTTACCCCACCTTTTTGGCATATGATTTTTACTGGGGGAAATACTGTAGGTACAGGGTATTTAACCGGGGTTGAATTACTCCAAGCCATTTCTTTTGGTTTAATTGCTTTGCTTTGGGGTTGCAATGACTTTTTTTCGAAAGCTAATAATCTTAGTAAACCAGAGCAATATACTAAAAATATGAATATTAATTGGAAGATGATTGGTGTGGCACTTTGGTCAATTTTTGGACTTGGATTAAGTGTGTTATTTTATTTATCCCCAAAGGTCAGGTGCCCTTTTCATGCAATTCTACTTTTTGAGACAATATGGTTCATGGTGTATATATGTGTGATTTATAAGAAAGACCCAATTGATGTTTTTTTAGAACCTGGAACCTCAACCACCAATCCATTTGGAGATAATGATTAAGTGCTTTTTCTTTTTTTCCCAAGGTTTCGCTTGTCTTTTCACGCAATCTTACTTTTTGAAGGATTATGGTGAGTTTTTATGTAGGTGTGATTTATTAAAGAAGACCCGATTGTGAGTTCTTAAACCTCAATACTCAGATTGTAGACTGATAATCAGTTTGTAGACTGATAATCAGTAATAACTGGATAGGTCTAGTCAATTTAAAAAATAAATTTTAAAATATCGATTAATATGCTGTACATGTTGTAAATAAAAACTATGATAGGTGAACTATTTTAATTTGTTGAGGAATTTTCAATGATTCGCCTAGATTCATTTACACTTCGTTATGCTTTTCTTTTAGCCTTATTATTATTCGGATTTAATGCTCCGAACCTACTAGCTTGCGATGATGTAGGGGTGGGAGTCTGGGATTGGAGCCGTTGCTACAGTTTAACTCGGCTATTACTATGGGCTGGAACATGCTTCCTCGCATGGTGGTTTAGCATGGAAATGATATTCCCCATGCTTCTTGACTATCTTCCAGGCCGCACCTCCCTGTTTAGCAGTATTATTGGATTAGTGCTTGTTCTCTTGGCTATCGATTTGATCGGAACATTGCTATTTTCTTACTTTGGATTTACCTATGGTTGGAGAAATGTGACTCACCTTTCTGCAGATGGCAGACCAGTAAGTTATCTTGTGTGGCACGAAAACGTTGAGTGGGCGTCGATGTTGGCGTTATTGTGGTTTTCAGCAATAGTAATATCCCTTCCAGTGATTGCAATATCCTTAGCAGGTAATTATATACTCCCTAGAGCGGCTTTTGCTTGGAGCATTGCTATTTTCTTGTTTTTGGTAGTAGCGGCATTCGACTTCTTTTTTGGCGCAATAGGGGATGATTTAAGATTTACCACATCGAGGTTTTTTCCCGCACAATGGGTGTGGTTAAACATCCATTGGAAATGGCTGGGGATGCTGATGGTGGCGGTATTGGTTTCCGGTATCACCTATCTAGCGCTCCGTGGCCCTCGTGAAGCGTCAGTTTAATCAGACAAAACTTATTTTTTAACTTTCTGTTTTTTTGGGAGAATATTCGTGCCCGCAACCACCCCCGACAAAGATGTTAATCTTATCCCCACATTACTAATTGGTGTGGGTGGTACAGGTAAAGAAACCCTGATGCGAATCAGAAAAATGTTCTATGAAAAGGGAATGGGGATTGGTCGAGATCATACGCTTGTCGATTATCTGGTTGTCGACACCGATGAAAAAAGCCTTAATTCCCTTAATGACAGCTCTCTAACACCCCACATGAAACAAGAACTTTCTTTTGCGGAGTCCGGCCAAGATCGTGAAGCTTACCCAATCCATATAACTGAGGCGGTTGCCACTAGCTATCTTGATGGTGGCAAAGCTTCTCATCCTCATATTTTTTCTTGGTTTAATGAAGACTTGCTAAAAAGGCAAGGCGCTTCCATGATCAGTGCCGGTGCTGGCCAAAATCGCCAAATTGCAAGACTTTGTTTCTTTCACCATTACGGGGAGATACGGAAACTTCTTGAACATAAATTAACTAATTTGGTGGGATCTGCTTCTAATGCATCAGTTCGCCTAAAAGGTCACGGTGATAATCCTGTAAAGGTGGAAGAAAAATCCATCATGATTTACATCGTGACATCAATTGCCGGTGGGACGGGGGCCGGTATATTTTTGGATATGGGTATGCTAGTAAAAGACATTCTTCCAAAGAAGTTTGCCAATTATAATTACAATATAGTTTTTTATGCAGTCCTTCCTGAGCCTTATCTTCAGTATCTAAAAAGTGAAGAATTGGTGCAAAAAGTCAAAGAAAACTCATTTGCAGTTTTGACAGAAATGGAATTTTTTGCATTCGATAACCGAGACCAAAAATTCGATTTGAGTTTCCCAGCTTCTGTAGATCAGGCAAACGAAAAAGAGTCCAAAATTGGTTATGAAGTGGAATGGAAACGAGGTGAAAAAATTAAAATCCCGCCCCGTTTTTGGAACAATTGTTTTCTGGTAGATGGCACTAACGAAGATCAAGCAACACCGATGTCGCCAGACCAGGTTGCTCAAATGATTGCTGAAGCGATTTTTCTAAATTTTGATGAAACCGAATTTGGGACAAAATTGCGATCAAGTTTGGTTAATCGCCTTGCATTAACCCTTGGGTTGGTATCGGATGACCTTAAAACTACTGAGGGAGAAATACTGTTTGAAAGGCCGCATTCCAAAGCTTTTAGCGTATTTGGCCTTTCTCAGATTTATTTTGATCGAGCTAAATTGATTAGGAAAGCTGGTTTCATGCTGGCATCCAAAATAGTCAAAGAATTTTGGCTTCGAAAGTCGGGGATTTTTGCCGCTGCTTTAGTGCAAAAAAGCTTGAAAGACTTTGGAGGCGATGGTGCTGATTCCGCTAGCATTACCTCAACTGGATACGAAACCGACCCTGTAATGCCTTTGGGTTATGATTCTTTGGAAAAAGCAATTTTAATGGAAAATATTGACCAAAATATTACACGAGTTGATACCCTTCGTGCCGAGGCTAGGGCCTTACGCCAACAAATTGAATTGGACCAAATCGACCCCTTGACAGATTCCCCGATTGAGGGGTTCATGCAAAAACATCAAATATTATTAGAAAATAATCGACGAAGCGCGGGCAATTTAGGTTTGGTTTTAAGAGAAGGAGAACAACGGAGAATTGCGTTTGAAATTGAAGTGCGGAAACGAGTGGAGGCTCTTATTCGCTTCCGACTAAGGGAAGATGGTTTGCGCGAAACCGAGCAATTGGTGAATGAGTACCGGGGCTTTATAAATCGGCTGGAAAGTGCTGCTCGCGAAGTTCTTGCCTATCATCCAGATGAACTGGGAAATTGGGAAGCAAGAATCCATAACGCCAGGCTTATTCCAATGAAAAGATATGCAAAAGTTGCTGCTAAAAAAGAAATGATGAAAGCAGTCAGTTTGGCTTATCGAACTATGGAATCGCAATACCTGAAAGCGGCTGCCGCTGAAATTTTAAAAATCGTCCATTTGTTGCGAGCACAATTAGCAGAAACCGCAACTTCCGAATCTTATTCAGTTTCCATTAAAAGATTTTTAGACTTGTTAGAAAATCAAACTACCGGTGCGGCTGCCTTTTTGGATAACCAGTTTTATGGCTTACATAGGAATCAAAATTCCCATGATGAAAATCCTCGATCGATCGGTTTGCTTTCTGCAACTAGAGAAGAAGATTTAGAGATAGATTTGAAAAAACAATTCACTCAGCCTGGTGGGAACGAGTGGGATTGGGAAAAATTAGAAAAATTGGTTATTGAAAAACTGAAGAAGTCTCGTCAAGCTTGGGCTAGGAATATCATTGATTTTGGTGATTTGGTGATAAAATTCTGTCCATTAAATGAAAATCAACCACCTCCACGGCATGTGGTGGATGAATTTGCCATGGAATTGGCCGAGGCTTGTATTGCTGTTCTTGGGGATAAAGGATATTCCTCAAAGGTTAAAGCTGTAGAACAGTTCTTTCAAGAAAAAGCTGATAATCAGGGTAATTGCCTTAAGGTTCTCAGGAAGCATGCTAGTCCCTTTATGCGCATGAATAATCGGGTTGTTTCTGGCATTGAAAAAAATCTTCAAACAGAAAATTCTGTAGTTTACTTGGGTATAGGTGATGCACAAACTGATAACGCAGCAAAGTTTATTGATAAACTTACCCGTACAGCAACCTCTGCCAAATTATTAAGTAAAATTATACCATTCCAAATGCGCGATGATTCTATTGTTTTATACACCGATAGAGTTGGAGTTCCGATCTGCCTTTACGATAAACTTGATGATTTGGGCAAAGAGTATGACAAATCTAATCGCAAAAAGGATTGCCATATTGATTACAAGGTTATGCGCTATAAATTGCCAGAAATTAGGCTTGCCAGTCCTGTTTCTCATGGAAAAAATGAACTGGCCTTGGAATCAGTTCTTCAGGGATTGATCGTGGATACGATCCGTTATGATGACCAATCGAAAGGATTTACAATCCAATTAAATAGCGGATTTTCTTACCCAGTTGGCGGAAATTTACAGGAACTTGTCGATTATTTTGTTGATTTCCCGAAGCATTTGGATGAACTTCAAATTCAAATTGAAACAAGGTATCGAAGTTGGTCTGAAACCGAAAACGGTCAACTTTTGGGTGTACTTAGATCATCAGTTATTGCTTTTGGCTGGGAACTTGAAAAAAGATTGCAACCACTGATTACCTCAGGTCGCATAACAAGTGCCCATGCCAATGTTAATCCGATTCACACCACCTTGATGAAGCAAATTGAACCTAAAATTCAGCAGCGCTTGATCGATTGCGGCGGATTAGGATGGATTAGCCCTCTTTTAGAATACGAAAAAATTCTAAAAAATCGTGATATTGACGAAGAGGAAAAGAAAAACGCAATGGCTGCCTGGAAAGAAAAAACCGATGGGTGCTGGAAAATTATTTCTAACCAAGAAATGTGGTTTCCGGTTGTCAATCCCAGGGGAAAATTAAAAACAAAGTAGTTTTCCATATGCCTATTGCTAACCCGCCAAAAAGGAACATTGGCAAAACAGAGTTTTGCCAATGTTCCAATAATCGATTGAATGGTTGGGCTATTCACCTTAAAGATCAATATTGCTCCGAGTGCGGAGAGTTCCTTTATTCTTTAGATTTTAAAAGTTCATCCATTGACCAAAAATGTGAACTTCAGCACGGTGTGTTTCTCATAGAATCTCTCGGTAATGATATCCAAATCCGAAGCAACCTTCAAATCAGTAAAAAAACAACGACTTCAAATAAAGACATTATAAATTTTAATGATGAAGGTTATTCTTTTTGTAAAGAAGCTGAAATTATTATCAAGGAAACCAACAAGCGATACTTTCTTTCTCTCAGAGAAGACTTTGCAAAAAAGGGAACCCTTTCTTTTTCTATTAACCCTATTGATAATGAAGAGATGGTTCAGCAAGCCTTAGATTCAAATTTAAAAAAAGTCACTTTTAAATGCTATAAGAACAGAAATCTTCCTAGACCAGAATTGACTTGTGATGGTATTTTAGGCCCCTTTCCAACTGAAAACCCTTTTGAAATTTTAATATGTGGCGATTTACCTGTAATAGTAAATGGTTGTTTGAATTGGAAATTTACTGCTCTCAATTTAAATCGTTTAGATATTTCGTGGAAAGTCCGCTATCCGTTTAAACTTATAGGTGCTTATTGGGGCAATGGGCAACCATTCCAACCTTTTGAAAAAAAACATTATGCAACTGGTGAATTTGGCCAATTTTCAATCAAATTAAAAGACAATGAACATCATTTATTTCCATTTAAATTTAAAGTTAATCTAGTGGGGGTTGATAAAGCTACTTCAGTTTTTGAATATTCCTGCCTTATAGAAAAAATTAATTCTGATTTGATTTCATTAATTGCAGACACAGATTGCAAAATTCCGATCAAAAGTGGAGGCGCTATTCCATACGAAGCCTTCATTTTTTTAAGAAATAAAAAATCGGATGATTTGCACATAACAAATATTCAGATAAAAGATGATAAATCTTGCGTTAAACTTACTACATTACTTCCGCTTTCTGTTAAAAATGAAAGAACGCCTATATCATTTACAATCCAAACAAAATTTTTTGATCGCGTCAGGGACACTCTCACTTTTTACCCGATTGAAGTGGTAATTTTTGATAACAAAGGAAATAAATGGTTTCAGAAACTTAACCTAACATTGATTCGAGAAGAAGCCTTAGACCATTATTTAGCTATCGACTGGGGGACGACAAACACTTGCTGCACAATTTTTGATCCAAAGACCAGTACCTTCAAGCAATTAACCGACCATGGAAAAAAATATATTTCTTCAATTTCGAGCCGTTTTGCAATCCGCAAGGTGGACATCAAAAATCAAAAATATGATTTAATTGTGGGTAGCGCTGATAGTTTAAAAACTGATTTTCAAGGAAAACCTGAATGTATTATTTCATCATTGAAGCGTAAATTTTACAATCCTAATCCCGAAATAGAAGTGTATGATGCTGATTTAACTAAGTCAATAATTACAACCATGGATCTTGCAGTTGAATATTTACAGGCATTGATTATTGCAGTTGAAGAAAAATCTTCTTTTGAATTCAAAAAAATAGGGTTTTCTTACCCCACTAAAATAGAAAAAAAGCACTACACAAAATTAATAGAAATGCTCGAAAAACTTGAGCACTCCTTGCAAAAAGTAAAACCGGGTGTCACTGTCACGACCCTTCCAAACTATTTAAGAATTGAAGAAGTTAAAAACGAAATTTGCACGCCACTGCCCAATTTTAAAGAAGATAAAAACAACAACCAAATGTCTCATACTCCAGATGAAGCTTGTTCCGTTGCAATTGAATATTGCAATTCAAATGAACTCAAAATTTCTGATGGTCCACAAATTTTAGTAGTTTATGATTTTGGTGGCGGGACTATAGATTCGGCTGTAATTAAGGTTTTCCATGATGGAGAGAAATTCTGCAGCAGTCTAATTGGAATCTCTGGAACAACCGAATTTGGCGGGGATGATATTTCTAATGCTATTGTGCAGTTAATACGAGAAAAAATATTTAAATTCGAACCTAAAGTTTATATCCCTATTTTCGATGAACGAACAAAAAAAGATTCCACCGACATTGGCAAGAAAAACCGTGCACTTCTTTTTGATATTATGGAAAAACACAAGAAAGATTTTAAAATCTCGGGGGACAAAGAAACTCCGATTTCTTTTTTAGGATGTCTCACCCAAATAAAATGTGAAAATGGTAAATCAGCATATGAAAGCCTTTTTAAAGATAGTGTGGACCTAACTTCCGCACAAAAAAGTAATCTTCAATTTTTCCCAAGTGAAGTATATGATTGGGAGATTGGGCCTGGTAATGATGAAAATTCAGGACTGAAAATTCGCCAAATCATTCAACGATCCGTGGATGAACTTCAAAATATCTGTGATATTGAACAAATTAAACCATCCAAAGTGATATTAGCTGGGCAGGGATGCAATCTACCTTTAGTTAAAGACATTTTTAACAAACGTTTTCCTAGATTAATTGATTTTGACAAAGATAAAGCAAAAACGAGGCTCTCTGTTGGCCTTTCTATTTTTCTTAATTCCCATGATACCAACAATGACGGCATATTTTCTAGCTTCTACCCCATGCCTTTTGTTAATCATTTTACACTTGGTTTTAAAAGTAAAGCATCTTCATTTGAAAAATTAGTTAGTATAGGGAGTGCTCTTCATGCTTCCGATATAAAACAAGGCTTTTCTTTTCCCCTGGAACTCCCTTGTAATCCTACCTTAGATTTATTTAGAAAAAACTATCGAAACAATTTAATTCAAAAAATAGGAACCTTTGATTTTAGAAAACCTGAAGTCTCAGAAGAAAACTTTTCCCGTGACTTATTTAACACGATAAAAATTATTCAAGGATTTCCTGAACCTGCTATGGGAACCGCTAAAGGGCATTTGTTTTTTCGTAATTTTATCGATATATTTCTAGTATTGAATTGGAAAAACCAATATTATGGATGTTTTAAAATAAAATATGTAAATGATTATTTAGATTTGCAACATGCCGTTCAAGGTAGATAATTATATGGAAGAATCTAAAATCGAAATTTTGAAATTCAATACTGGCCAATCTGTTGAAGAAAGGGTAAGTCATCTTGAACAAGTTATTGTTGTTATTAATACTAAGATCCTTAAATTGTATGAATTAATTGAAAAACAATGTGGTTTTTCTCTTTCTCCCGATAAATCGGCCGAGGAATTTGTTATTCCTAGCTATACTGATGAAAATACAAGCAATAAAGTAATTGCATTACAAATTGCCCAAAGCGTTATCAATCAGATTGTGCCTCTAGATATTTCTGATCCATTTGCAAGCCATTTGACACATATCAAAGAAAAATTTATTAAATTCTTCAAAGTCCTTAATATTTCCAAGTCTGATGATATTCTTGAAAAAATGGAACTGTTGGCTGGCGAAATCCTTAATGTTGTGGATCTCTTTGATGATTATTTTTGGGGTTATAGCCTTGAGACCAACCAACCAATGTCGTCTGGTATTCCCGATGTTATGAAGCCATCTGCCAAAAAAACTAGGGAATTAATCCTAGATTTTTTGCGCTTGGGCAATATTGCCCAAATTGAATTTTCTGCTGGATCTGAATTAAATCCCGATATGCAGCAGTTTGTTCTAGATGCGGTAAACCCCAATAAAAATGAAAGAATGATAATAGAGACTTTGCGCCCTGGTTTTGTAAAAACCTGTGGTGATGGAGATTCAATCGTATTTAGAAAAGCAATTGTAAAAATTCGTTAATTTATGGAGCCTGCAATGAATGTTTTAACCGCCTGCCTTATTCTATCTAGTCTGCTTATGCCTACTCAGGCTATTACTTCCTTGGAAAAAGAAGATGTTGATCTTCCTTTGGAACTAATACTTGCTGTGGATGTTTCCTTAAGTATGAGTCAGGAATTTACTGATGATTCTACAGGGAAACCGATACTTAGGCCAGCAAATGATCCACGAGGAGCCCGTTGGGATGGAATCCAATATGCAATTGATACTTCTAAAGACACCGACAGAATTTCATTAGTGGTCTTCCGTGGAACACCAGCATTTTTAACCAATTTATTAGACAATACAGGCTTTATAACTCTTGGAAAAGTTTATGATGACCCTAGGTTTCCTGGTAAGAAAATTACAGGAAGAAATTTGCTAAAGGAATTAGTTAGTGAAATTCAAAAACTTGAAAGAGAGTTTGCACAAAACTATTTACAGACCAAAGAAGATGAGGTCCTTAGAAAAAAGCTTGGGGTTTTTGAGAGCATGGCCATTTTTGAAAATGAAATTCCTTTATCATTTTTCAAAAAAGGTGCCACCAAAATGTTGACGGGTACCTCGAATGTAGTATGCCTAAAGGCAATTATCCAAAAGGGTTTGATTCCTAATCAAGCTGACCCTAATAAAAGAAGATTTTTATTTCTATTCACCGATGGCCATGATGAATTTTCAATTAATGATTTACAAAAAGTTAAAATTACTAAAGATCTTGCTTATAATATTGATCTTAAAGATTTGGCTTATGTACAAGATAGAAAAAAAATAAACGCTGATAAATTTCAGGAATGGCTTGGTAAGCTCCTAGATTTTTCACGATTCTCGCAAACGGGTACCCCAATTATAAGTTTTGCCCTTGGTGGGTTCTGCGATGACGAATTGTTAAGAGGTGTATCTAATTTATCACGGGGTGAAAAAGCTAAAGATGGAGACAACCGTGAAAGATTGGCTTCTTTTTACCAGTCGAAAGATTGCGTTGAACTTTTAACCGTGCTACAAGAAGTTGTACTAGAGCTGAGACATGATTGGAAACTTCCTATCGGTGGGTCAACTACTCAATTTATAGTCCCTCAGCTTCCGTTGTGGAAGGAAGTTGGGGTTTTAGTATATCGACAATTATTTCAGGATAATTTATTTGACGCCGAAGCTCCTAACGAAGAATATTCTGCTAAATTAGGTGATCTGCCTCCTGCTGGTGATCCTCCAAGACCAAGGCCTTTAACTCGTTTTCAACCTGCACGCAGTCGATCGCATTGGTTTTATACACTGCTTGTCGATCAACTTGACAAACCACTAACCCCAGATTCAAATTTAGAACTCAAGCTTGCAACCCTTCCCTCTGATCAATCTTGGCAAGGAATGGCTACGATAAGGACAAAGTACCCATTATTTAATTATGTAAGTCCTAATGCAGGATCAAAATTTACTCCCAAAGATGAAATTGTTTTCAGAATCGATTACATGGGAGAACACTATCTCGATTACAATTTTTTTAAACATGAGCAATTTGAAATAGAATTGATGCTCAAACATTCTAAAAATGCAAACGTGCCTGTCCAAAAACATATTTTCCAATGTCTTCCTGTAGAAAATGATTCCTCAGGTAAACGCATTAGGCCATTTATTAATGCTTTGATTTTAGATAAAGACCCCAATTCAAAGGGAAATATGGATTTATTGGGAAGTTGGGATGTTGATATTACGATTAAGGCAATTTCAGGGCCTCTCAAAGGAGCAACCAGAAAACTTATCCGCAGGCAAATCGAGATTGGTGATTACCCCGATATTGATACCTCGTCTAAACTTGTGATTAGCAATTATTCTGAAACGCCAGGAGCATTGGATTTTTCCTTGGCACTTAAAACTACCACAAAGCCAAAGATCAATATTGCATCCATAATGGTGGAACTAGTAGATGTTGAAAACCCATTCACGATTAAAAATTTTAATCTTCGGAAAAACCAAATTTCTTGGCCATTAGATAATCAAATATCCATTTCATCCCAAGGCCAAGATTGGGCGGAGAAAACTATTGGGATGAAAAACGCGAAGCTTAAAATAACATTACCTTGGAAAAAAACCCCTTCGTTTATTGACTTGATTATTGATAAAAGGAAATACCAAGTACTCCCGGGGGAAACTCCATTTATAGATGGTACAACTAAAAAAACCGGTGAATTTCCTGTAATTATTCCTGCAACTTTGAAAACAAAATTTGACACATTTGAATGGTGCCAACTTAATGCAAAAAAGAATGTTATAGTTCTCAAAAGAAAAAACACAGACGAATCTATTGAGGTTAAAATAGTAGGAGAAAATAAGCCTTTTAAAATCTTTGGTGGCGATGCTGCAGCATCCCCAAATTCAGGATTGATAGTAAAACTTGTCGAACCTATAGCGCCAGGTCGATGGGTTGGCGAAGTTGAGATTTCTGGTCCAGCTATTGAAAGTAAATCCGCAAACTTTGAATTGCTTGTAGATCAACCCAAACTTTTTGTAGAAATAGATGGCTCTTTTAAACAAATTGAATCGTTAAACATTTTAGGTTTATCGGGATTGTCTCTTGATCGAAACCTGAAAGTAGAATCATTCCTTGGTAAGGAAGTAAAAATTCTATCAGGAAAGATTATAAAAACATCGGATCAGAATAACGATCTATCTCTTCCTTTGACCAGTTTTAATTTGGTTAAAGATCCAAATTCAAAAGATAAAATTCGTTTTCAAGGAAAAATTCCTTTCTCGATTCCTCAAAACTATTTTCATGCGGCAATTATGCTAGAACTTGAATCCGCAGCCCTTCCCTTAATGACTTCATTCCCCATTATTATTCAAGGTTTACATCATGGCGTGCAGGTCGTCGAACCACAAGGTACTTTGCAATTGCTACCTCCAGAAAAAACTCCGTGCGCAGGGTCTTCAAAGGGAGAAATTAAATTAACCAGTGAAGCAGATAAAGCAAACTCCGCCCGATGGTATGTTACTTCAAGCCCCATTCCGAAAGAAAAAATGGGTTTAAAATGGCTATCACCCGAACGGATAAAATTGTTTCTTACCGGTAATAAACATGCTAATAAACAAAATATTCTTAACCAACCTGGTGATAACAAGAACCCGACTTCGCCAGTTTCTAAAGGTATGGTGGAAAATATTCATGTTGAAGCTATAACAACAGAATTAGATCCTGGTATTTATCATCAAATTCTAAAATTTCATTCCTATCAGGATTTTCCAGGTTCGCCAGAAGGGCCTGTTTTTGAATTGCCTATTCAAATTGTTGTCACTGGACATGATCTTTTCCTACAACATGAGCCTAGTATCGAGCCTTTTGTTGGAACCCCTTTGGAAATGACACTAAATGTCACTTCATTTCATTCTTTGGCCAATGAAGGTTTTATTCAATTAGTTGACAAAAATGGAGCCCCCATGGATGGCTCTACCGCAATTGTTGTAGATGGAGCAAAACCTGTTCTTAGGAAAACTGATGACAAAGATCCTTTGATTATTCGTCAAGATTATAAGGTTACTGTTATTCCCACTAGGGCAGGAAAAAATTATTTCCAGGTTCGATGGAAAAAAAGTTGCCTAGGTCCTGATGGAAAAGAAGACTATTTTTCGAAAATCTTTGAGGTTGATGTAAAGGGAAAACTAATAGTTTCCCAGCGTGTTGCATACATAGGCGAAGAACTTCTTGTCTCCTTAGCCTTAAATCCTGAAGAAATAAAAGAAAAATCAAGTTCTGTGAAAATAAAAGCATTACGAGGGGATGGTAAAGAACCAATCGTTTTTGATCTCTTTGATGATGGGCGCTTAAAAGAATCAGGTGATAACACTGCAGGAGATGGAGTTTATAAAGGAAAAATTCGCTTTCAAGAACCAGGTCATTATGACCTTGCGTTGGATTCAGATTCATCTATTGTAAAAACTCAGCCTTTACCACTTGATGTTGGTTTCGAACTGATTACCAGTAAAAATCTTGGGACTCTCTCCTATGGTGGCGGAACGCTTGGAACTTTTCTAGGTGTTAGAGAACACCTTGATCAACGAGCCATTAGTTTTATCAATAAATATCCCGGCCACCTAAAACTGAAAGCTCAATTAGTATTTCCTGCAACTTTCGAGGAAAGCAAACGCCTTTTATATTTGGATCCCGATATAGTAAAATATACAGTTGAATTCGACAAATCAATTCATCTGGATGGGTCAATTTACAGTTCCGAAACGGCTTCTGAAAATCCAATGTCCAAGGTGATTGAAAAAGAAATCACCGGTGAGAATCCATTCGATATCCATGTTTTAGCTAAGTTATCTGATGATGCGGCCCTAAAAACATTTGAAGCAGGCGTCCACCCTACTTTGAACAGTACTAATGGCCTTTTAATTCTTTTAGATTTAGAGTGGCATGATCGCGATGGTAATGTTTTAAAAAGGAAAGTAATAGTTCCTTTTAGCATTTCAACTCAATCTTGGATTACGAAGGGTTTGCTAGCTTTAGTTTTTTTAATTGTAATCGTTTTCATTTGCTACAAAATTGTGATACGAATTATAAATAAAAGCAAGCAAGTTGCCCAAAACCCAAATGATCCACTTGCAGGGCCATCAATTCCCGTATCCGGTATTTCGAAAAGTAATACTGCCTCTAATGTTGAACAAAAAACAGAAAAAAAATCTGCCTCTCCACCTAGGGGAACTGAAAAAGCTAACATCCCCCGTAAACCTCCCCGAGGATCAGACATCTGATGCCTCTCTTTGTAATGCATAATTTGAATCATCCTAGGTTGATTTTAAGAGGAATAACTACTTTGAGATTTTAATTTGTGAGTAGGTATTGCGTTCATTTTAGAGGATTTATTAATGCCTGGTAACTTTTGTACTTTCTGCAAAATTAATTGCGGTCCACGCGACCGAAGCTGTCCAAATTGTCTGCGCCCATTTTCTTCAGGTGGTGGAAATTCGAGTTCGAAATCTCGTATCGAGCCTGGTGATAAAAGTCGTACTCCTTCAGAAAACACACAATTACTTGAGAGTTTTAATCAAAACTTAGGGATTTTAGTTCTGGGCTTTTTAATTTTTCTTTTGGTGGGCGTTTTTGCTTTATTGACCATCAGCTCAGATTCTGGGCATGGGGAAGATATGTTTAAAAAACTTCTCCCCAGAACGGTTTGGATTATGACAAACAAAAGCGGTGGAAGCGGCGCTTTAATTAGCTTGGAAAAGAAATTGGTGATTACTAATAATCATGTGATTGCAGGAAATACAGACGCTATTGTATTTTTCCCCAGGTATAGTAGCCTAGGCGTTTTGGTCACTAAACCGATGGATTATGTAAATAATAGAGATGCTGCTATTCCTGCTAAAGTTGTTTACACCAATCCTGAAAAAGATATTGCATTTTTGGAATTAGCATCTGTACCTGTTGATGCAAAAGAAATGTTCCGCAACCAACGCAGCCCGGAAGTTGGTAGCAAGGTATTTGTTCTTGGGCAATCCGGTATAAATTTTACTACGCCTAATGAAATTTCAGGAACCCTTTGGCGCATTAGTATTGGAACAGTCCGCCAAGTGTATGACAAAGAGATTCCATATAAACAGTTTCCTTTAGTTAAAGCAAAAATCGCCGAAACTCAGACTGCTACCAACAATGGTGATAGTGGTGGCCCTGTAGTTAATGATCGGGGCAATTTAGTTGCAATTGTAACAGGGAACGACGGAACTTCGAATGGCGTGGACTATAACATTGATATTACAGAAATAAACAAATGCCTTGAATCTTATTTAAAAAGCACAATCAAGACCAATCCTTAAACCAAATGGGGTGAAGATATGGCCCATCCTTTTTGCCTAAAATGTAAGACCCCATTGCCTAAAACTCGTATGGGGTTTGGCCAATGTATTTTCTGCACAGTTGAGAAAAATAATTCTCAAGGTGATTCAAAAATGCAAACGAACCTACCATCTTCAAAAGGTCGTTTTTCCCGTGACCCATTCCCTCCTAAGAACCCTTGGTTAAACAAACCAAAATCATCGGTGTCTCTTCCTGTAGTAGTTGGAGTTTTAGTTGTATTACTGGTTGCTGGCATTGCAATGATTCAAATTAGCAAACCTGGATTTAGAGGAGAGGTCCCGTACAGAAAGCTTTTAAAATTTTCTGCAATTGTAACTGATACCAAAAGTAATCCCGGTGGGAATGGTTTTTTGATTGACAAAAAAAACAAGTTTTTAATGACGCACTTTGATTGCGTTAATAAGGGTGATTTTCATATTGTGTATTTCCCCCACCACGATCAAGGCGTTTTAGAAACAGATTTAAAAAAATATTATCGAGATGAAAAGAAATTCGGTATTCCTGGAAAAGTGGTTTATCGAAATATGGAAAAAGATATCGCTATTTTAGAATTAGATCGTGTTCCTGCAGATATGTTTGATCCTATTTTAGCCGGGGAAAGCCCTAGCACCGGGGCCGATCTTTTTTCGTTAGTCAACGAGTGGAAACTTGAAGTTGGTTCAGTTCGCCAGGTTTATTACAAGGAAATTGGTACTCCAGGAGAACCGGGACGTATATTTAAAGGTATGGTTATTGAGACTCAAACCAGAAGAATGGGGATGGGGGCACCCATTATTAATAAAGAAGGCAAATTGATAGGTATGCTTTCCAAATTTGATCATAAAGAAGTTTTGGTTGGTTTTGAAGTTGACATTACTGAAATAAGACAATGTTTAGACCAATTCTACGCCCAAATTGGCATTAATAAACAATAACTAGTTCCACTTCATTTAATACACTTAGTCGTAAATCTAATTTGCGTAAAAATTTAATCTAATTTATTAGCTGTATAAAGCTTTAACCACCCTATTTGAAAAGTGCTTTTTCTGCTACACCTTCATCCATAATTTTAATTGGACGGTTTAAGGGCCCAAGATTTTCCTTCCTAGGGTTAATTTTAAGCGCTTTGCAGAAAGTGCAGAAGATGTTTTTAATAGTGACTGGGTTATTTTTAATTTCTTTTCCATCATGAGTTGTTTCTCCTAAAACAAACCCACCTTTTATTCCTGCACCTGCAAGAATCATAGAAAATGCCTTGGGAAAATGATCCCTGCCCTGCCGTGGGTTGATGGTTGGGGTTCTTCCAAATTCTCCCATCAAAATAACCAAAGTTTTATCTAGTATACCTTTTTGATTAAGGTCTTCTATCAAGGCAGCAAATGCTTGGTCAGTTTCAGAATTTAACGGTTTGATTCTATCAAAATGGTCGTAATGAGTATCCCAATTACCGGACTCAACTTCTACAAATGATACGCCCTGCTCGATAAGTCTCCGGGCTAATAAGCAGCCGTTACCAACACTTGACTTACCATAAGTTTCCCGAACTTTATCTTCTTCTTTATTTATCTCGAAGCATTTTAAATTTGGACTTTGAATCAAATTAGCAGCATTAGAGTAAATCGCCTTGTGATCTACAACTCTAGATTTTGCTCCCATAATTGAATATTGATTTTCCAAATCACTAAGTAGTGAAAGCCTTCTAGAAAACCTATCAACATCAATCTTATTAGAAATTGTAACATTTTTAGGCATCACTGATGGATCGTTTACAACAAGTGGCGCATATGTCATACCAAGAAATCCTGCACCAATAGTATCACCCGAAGTCCCTATCGAAACAAACGAAGGAATATCATTATTTGGCCTAACGAATTCTTTGGATACCGTAGAACCAAAACTAGGGAACTTTACACCACCCATAGGAATGTATCCTGTATGCATCTGATACACTGCACGAGAATGCTCAGCCACGGTATTGGTAATGGTTCGCACGAGAGAAACATGTTTCATGACTTTAGCTGTTTTTGGCCAACCATCCGCTATTCGAAGTCCTGGTGTGGATGTAGCAATACTCTTTGTCGGGCCCCCTGTTGGCATACCCGGTTTAGGATCAAAAGTCTCCAGTTGACTTGGCCCGCCTTTAAGAAACAAAAGTATACAGGAAAGCCCCTTTTTTCGAAGAACATCCGATTGGGCAATTACTTCACCCTTCCAACCTGCCATTCCTAGTGTGGTAGCACCCAGAAATGTTCTACGATTTAGCAATCCTTCAGCATTCAAATTGATATGAGTCATCATAATCTATCGCCTCGACTGAAATTCAGTAGTGTTGATTAATGCCCAGAGAACATCTTCATATGCATCATTCCTTTTTTTTGTCTTCGCCAAATATTCTTTGAATTTAGCTTCTTCGAAGGCTACCGGCAATCTGCAAAGAACCTTAGTATAGAGCGCCCGAAATGCCTGGCTATCATCGGGGTATTTCTTTAACAAGTTTTCTAAAAAACTTGCCAATTTTGATTGCAAGTTTTGATCAAGCTTAGAATTATTCATCATCCATAATGCTTGGGCAACTGAACTTTCCACTTCGTCGGGGGGAAGGGAAGGGTCAAAGTTGAATTCGTTTTGGAACTGCTTTTTATAATTTCCTGCAAACAACAAAGGTGCTGAAGGGTCAGCTAAGCCAAGAGCACTATTCAAAGATCCCAGGAAAGCATAACCGTCTAACCTTGATGGGTACGACCCAGCAAACAATAGATGTTCGTATTGAGTTTCCCCGATTAAAATATTTCTCTGGTAAGCTTCTGTGTTAAGAACCAATCGTATGAATTCTTGATTATTATAATTCATTCCTTGAAAAGCCCCAACAAGCCTTAAAAAAGCTTTATGTTGGACAAAATCTTTATTAGGACCAATATCATCAATTGGCTGGCAAAAGCCTTGGCCTAGCAATTTTCCCCATATACGATTCACATAAGCGGCAGCAAACCAAGGATTGTTTTTACTGGTTATGGCCTTAGCAACCGAATTTCGTCGATCTTTGTCTGTTGCGTTTTTAGGGCCATCTTTACCATCCAGAAATTTTGGGTGTATCAAAGTGCTCTTTAGCGGGTCTTCTAAAGATGGCATCATGTATTCATTTTTTTCATCACTAAAAATGCGAAATCCGAATCCTTTATTCTTATCAGGTGAAAAAGCTACTTCGTCCTTTGTTCGAGCAAAATATGCTGCAAATTCATGAAATTGCCTTCGTTTCCAAACATCAGATTTATGGTCATGACATTGGGCACATTGAATCTGAATACCAAGAAATATCCTGGATACCTCGCTTGCTCGCTCTATTGGCGCATCTGGCCCTAGATGTGCAAGCATAAGAAAGGTCTGGCCTTTTCCAATATATTCTCCTTGTTTATCAGAAGGAAGCACTTTCCCAACCGCAGTAATAAGTTCATAGGCAACTTTATCCCAAGGGGTGTTTTTTTTTATTTGACCCGTCATCCATTTTTGAAAAGGCTCATATGCCCTGAGACCTCTCTTATCAGAAACTTTAGTGGCTATTACTTCAGACCAATATTGCCCCCAATATTTGTTAAAATCTGAAGATTCCAAAAGCTTGTTAATAAGTTTTTTTCTTTTATCACCGGCCTTATCTTTCAAAAACTCCTCTAAATTATCTTGTGCTGGTAATTTTCCAGTCAAATCAAGAGCAACTCTGCGATAAAAATCTGAGTCAGAACACAATGTAGTCTTTTTTTTGTTGTGAATCTTTAATTCGTGCTCAATAAGATCATCAATCGCAGAAGATGTAGTGACGCTTTGATCAAGATTAGCCCAATCTTTTTTATTCAATGGTCTTGATTGTTTTGGTTCTGCAGCTAAACAGAACCCAATATAAGTAAATAAAAAAACTAAAATGCTTAATATTCGCATGGTATTCTCCTACTTAAATATCCTCTTTGTTTTTTTACTTAAGTCAAGATAATTACATTTGATTGGCTAATTACAGGATCAAAAGCGAATTAGATTAGCCAGATTAAATTACTTGGTTAACAAATCATAAAGAGTTGATCAGCAGTAATTGTAGCCGCGTTCGTTAGTGTATCTAGCTGATAAACCAAAAGTTGTATTTCCCACCTTAGTATGCTAGCGAAAGTTTACATTCTTAACAATAATTATCAATCTTCATTGTACTTAGGGTATCGAATTTTTGTTCTAATTTAAGATTTAGGGCTTCATGAGCTGCTATTTAATGAAGAGTTTTACAGCCATTCACCTTTCCGGAACGCAGAGGCTTTCCTGATACTTTTATTTAAGGCTTATACCATTGGGGTGATTCAGCTTTTTAGCTAATTATTTATATCATTAGGGATATTCAAAAACTAAAACATAGCACACCTATTACTGATAGATGCATGACTAGTGTAAACACTCTGGACCAGTTTTTTACCTATAGCGTAAAGCTTTAACATCACTGCTAATTGCACCCAGAGTCCTAGCTCGACCTCGGCGATCTAAGACCAACACCATTCAGACATACCGAGTTAATCCCTGGTATTATGTGCCTGACCATCCCAGTTCGTATGGAAAAATTTTGTTTATTTTTGGATGATTTTTTAAATAAAAATACATCTTGATATAAAACACTGTAGTTTGAGGGAGTTAAGAAGTTTTAATTTGTATTTGTCGGCCATAAAAATTAAAGCGAGAAGATATGATTTATTGGGCAAGTTTTTTCGAAAAAATATCGATTAGCGATATTTCCGTTTCAGATCTTTCTCAGGCAGTAGTTACGCTAGTTGCCATCCTAGGTTCGATTTTAATTTTTTACAGAGGATATATAACTAGAGGAAATCAAAAAGAAATCACTTCCGCATTTAAAGAAACAATACAAGGTTTGTCATCAAATAGCGTTGAAGTCAGGATGTCATCCGCAATTTTGCTAAGACGTTTTTTTGATAAAAATAGCGAATATGGAGTTGGGGGAACATGCTTTGCAAAAACTACAATTAATGTAATATCTGCTGTTTTGAAAACCTTACCAACTAATGACTTTCAAAAAGTTCTTGCAGATACTTTGCGCTTTTCGCCAGATGGCGATCTAAAAAACGCAGATTTTCAAGGTGCAAATTTATCTAAAGCATTTCTCGCCAATATTGACATGAAAGGAGCTGATTTTTTTCAAGCCAATTTGTCTGGAACCTCACTTAGGGATGCAGTTCTTGATGAAACTATTTTTTACGAATCAATCCTTATAGGGACCAAATTAAATGGCGCAAAGCTTAGAGGCGCAAATTTCACTTCAGCAATGTTAGAAAAAGTTGATTTTAAAAAAGCTGATCTTAGTAAGGCGCGCTTTGAAAACGCATTTTTAAAAAATGTAGATTTTACTGGTGCTATTTTAACTGATGTCTGTTTTGACAATGCTTATGGCTATGGTAATAAAGGTTACCCAGATATTATTAATCAATTTAAGTCTCTTCCTAACCTAAACTCTAATATTTTTATTAGTAAACCCGGTGTTTTAGATGTTCGTCAAAATCATTTTGTCCAAAACGTAATTGAATTAATTGATTCTTTTGGATTAAGTGCTTTAGAATACAATCGTTCAGACTATTCCAACACAAATGCATTAAGTAAAATTGCAAAAAAAATTCATTCCTGTTCGGCATTTATAGCTTTCGGTTTCAAGTCGATCCACATTAATGATGGTGTCTTACGTTATAGCACTAAGGATGAAAGAATTATCAAACAAGAGTTTCTGTCTACCCCATGGAATCAAGTTGAAATTGGGATTGCTATTGCTATGAAAAAACCCATCTTACTTCTCGTTGACAACAACATAAATGATGGTGCTTTCGATACACAAATTATTGACGAACTAGTTACCCGGATGGAAATAAAATCTTGCCTTGAAACTAAAAACAATAACGTTTCATCGTGGTTAAAATTAATCTTTGTTTGTTAGTAATGAGTTTATTCTTATTAAATTCTTTGTCTTATCTAATAAACGGCTGTTTTATTTGGTTCAAGTCTAATGTTTTTAATTAAGTGCTCTGCCAAAATCACTGTTTATTACGAAAATATAGAAGAGTAAACCATCTTTTTTTATAGTCTGGACTTTTGCTTAGCCTATTCCCTTAATAGCCTCAAGAGTTGTACAGGGCTCCAAGGCAGGGTCTTTCTGTGTCCTTATCCAAAATATTTTTACCGTTCGTTAAAACTTTCAATTGCACACATCTTTGGCTAAGCAGTAGCCGATGTGGGTAATTAAAAGTCTATAAAGCACAGGAGTCAAAAAGTGAATTCACACTAATGTGGCATAAATAAAATAGATGCTTGCAATTGCTTTCAGGAAAATTTATTTCTTTTCATACACCACCAGATCAAAAACCTTTGCAAAATCATCTACAGAAACATCCATAACCCCTTTCTTAACTATAAAACCGTTCTTCATTCCCTCAGGCCCGATTGGGTTAAACTCATTCCCATGCGGGTTCCATACTTTCACCTTATTGGTTTTTTTATCATAACCCAAAATGGCGTAGCCGTGCCCAGTATCAAAACCAGGCGGCACTTGTTTATTTGCATAAATTGAAGCAAGCGTAATTTTCTTGCCTGCTTCACCAAAAATTGCTACAAGCTGTTTAAGATCTTTGGATAATTTTAAAGTAATAGGTTGGTGTCCCGTCAATGCATTGATCACTTCTTCTTGAGTACCGCCATGCCCAACCGCAAAATCATAATCAGCTTTGTTTGCACTTCCAACTTTTGTTCCCTTGGTTTTGTTCCCTGAATTCATTGCCTTTCTTTTCCCAAACGCAGACTCCATTACTCGTAGCCAGCATCCTTGGCCATCAGTTGATGCGCCAGCTATCATTTCGGTATCAGTCAATTTGTTTACTGTGACAAAATTTTTATCTGCAAAATGCACCTCATAAGATCCATCCGATTTTTCCTTTACCATTTCCTTTATTTTATTGGGAGAAATCTTTGCCAGGGCGCCAATAGTGGAAATCAGGTAACAATCACCCAACATTCCCTGATGCATGCCAATAGGCGATGGTTCGCCAATGAACAGTTTTCTATTTATATTCTTTAATTTATCACTGTAGCTTGCAAATGCCCCAAGAAGATCACTGCCTTCGAATTCACCAGGATTTCCGGTAGGTTTCCACGATCCCCTATTAAGAATTTCTTCCTTAGTGAATTCCTTAGGGTTGCCTGATTTTATAAACAAATAATGCACGGCTAAAATTGCGGCAGCTTGGTCCCCAGACACCGATTTATTTGTAATAATTAAATTTGATTCTGCTTCGTTGATTTTGCCATCATTGTTTTTATCCCAATTCTTAAAATGTTCTTTTACCTGATCAGCAAAAGGATTAGCTAAGCTGCTTTGCCCCTTTTTTTGACTTTTTTGAGAATAACTAGGTGATTGACATACTAAAAAAAGAGCAACCATTAACAAAAATGTAATAATTGTTTTCATTGGGCTTTTATAAACCTTTAAACACCAAAAATTAATCTAATATTTACTTTATCTTGAACTTAAATTAATACTATTTAAATTATTAGTTTTTGTAATCAACCAAAATCCATAGCTGTGATTTTTACTTCGCATCCTTACCTTTGTTTAGATCCGGATATTGATCAGCCTCGAGATTTCCCTCGGGATCATCGTCCAGGGAATCTGGTCCAAGAGGAATTTTATCCATCAAGTCAGCTTTGACCCAAATCTCAAGGGATTGGGCGCTAGAAAACAAGTGATCGATAAAGTAGCCTTCGAGGTAATCAAAGCTTACATAATCAAAATCCTTGGGGCCGGCCTCATCTTCCTCCATCATGAATTTAACATGGTCCATTGCAACTTGGTGATGTATGCCTACCGCAACCTGCCAGTTGGTGAACCCAAAAATATTGAAATGGAAGTTATACTAAAGTTACTTGGTTCAATTAATAAAGGAGTAATAAATATTCCTTTACCAAAAAGATTGTGCTCTTGCAGAAATGACTGGGCTGCCTTGGGTCACTATAGTTACTTTTAAATGTAACGATCATCAACTAAATCGAATCATTGGCCCCGCAATCCGGCAAAAAAGAAATGGATCCTTCCTGTACAGTTCTTGTATTTTGACAAAGATACAAGTTTAGCTATTTACCATAAAGAATCAGAAAAAGTGCGTAAACTACTTGCTTGCATGCCCACTTATAGTAAGTGGGCATGCAACCTTTTTGTTAACCAGCATAAAGATTACCCGCCTGATGAAACAACGACTCTTATTGTTTTTAGGTGCTCATCACAAAGATGAATATCAACTTGAGCTGAATTAAATACATCATCCGATAGTTCCCTACAAAAAAGCTTAAAACTTTTAATAAGCTCTTGGTCTTGCTCGATACCCTTCTTGACTACCATTCGAAATTCAAAAGTACTTCCTGATTTATTTAACTGAACAGTTTTAAGATCGCCATTAAAAAAACCAATCTTAACTAGGTAGTTCCCTAATCTTTCAGCAATGTCTTTAGAAAGAGCAGTCGTGTAAAACAGTTGGCCACCATTAAATTTAAGTTCTTTCCCATAACCGCCACCGCAACCTGAAAGTAATAAAAATATCATTAAAACAGTTGTAGGAAATACAAAAATCTTAACTTTTGTGCGATTCATTTGAAGACTCCTTTAAAGGTTAATCTACTGTTATTTAATATATTTAATCATATTAAAGCCAATTTAACTACAAGAAAAAACCGATTTATTACTACTTGCTATAAAACTCAGAAAAACGAATACACCTAAATTCTAAACAGGTGAAGCAATATCTTTATCTGCCTAGGGCCTTGCATAGAGACAAAACCCAAAAAAAACAATTTGTTAGTACCCTGGACCTTAATTCAGGGCAAAAGCGCGTCATAATTAGATGAAGAGCAGCATAACTATCACTCGATAGCAAAATTGCTTTGCCCTTTACTATTCTTCCGCTCGGAAGAAACTTACCCCCTTTTCAAGGAGACTCTTTATGTGTCAGTCATTAGAGTTGGATCAATCGGTCCAGCAAAAATTCCATCGCACCCGCGAGGAACTTTCCAACGCATTAGTCGAAAGAGATCAAGAAGTTGATCTGCTTTTGACTTCGCTAATCTGCAGGGAAAACCCGCTTCTCATCGGACCGCCAGGCACTGGCAAAAGCATGCT
>Ga0194055_10000258_pt1 | contig 41443 bp, 38 predicted proteins | sample SepL449m_MetaG_FD_155482 | JGI IMG/M metagenome (GOLD analysis project Ga0194055, IMG submission 155482) | Anoxic zone freshwater microbial communities from boreal shield lake in IISD Experimental Lakes Area, Ontario, Canada - Sep2016-L442-9m | ecosystem: Environmental > Aquatic > Freshwater >... | reverse complement strand
TCCCGGTTGCGGAAAATACTGTGGGAACTCGCGGTAACTCGAGATTGATTCACGTCCATCTGCGAAAATGGCGCGCGAACGCACGCCAGTGGTGCCGGCATCGATGGCGATGACAACGCTCATCTAGCTACTTGCCGTTCAATTCGGTTTGACGTGATGGATCAATATCGCGAGGAAATTGATCAGTGTGAACGCCACATGCCGAAAGCGCAGTCACAACAATCAAGATGATTCCGAGAGTGATTTTGATGCGCGATTTCATAAATCGGTCTCTGTGTTCGATTGTGTTTCAGCGGCAGGCTGGTTTTGCGCGAAGACATCAAGGTCAATAATGAATCTTGCACCACGAATTCCGTCACGCCTATTTTCGGCCCAGATACTTCCTGAGTGCAGCGCGATATGTTCGGCAGCAAGGGCAAGACCGAGGCCTGCTCCTTCGGACCCAGCGCGTTGCCCAGCCGAACCTCCACGGGAAAAACGCTCGAAGATCTTTTCTTCCTCACCGTCAATCAAGCCACTTCCGTCATCTTCAACTATTACCCACACGCGCGATTTGGTTGGGTCGTCATCTGCGAACTGAATCATGATTTTTGGTTTGCCACCACTGTGAATGCGTGCGTTATCAATCAGGTTTGCAAAAACGCGAGCGAGTCGACGTGTGTCGCCTTGGACCATTATTCGGTCAGTCCCAGCATCAAAGATGACATCCGTGCGGGGGAGCGAACTCACGGCTATGGCCTGGCGGACAAATTCAAGAAGCGCAAGCGGTTCGTTGATAAGCCGAATTGCGCCAGCGTCGAAGCGCGAAATCTCAAGCAAGTCTTCAACAAGGCCCTGAAAACGGGTGACATCACCAATAAGTAGGTCAAGTGCGGCTTGTGATCGCTCGGGAAGTTCGTCGCGTCGTGAATGCATGACTTGTGCCGATGCAGCAAGAGTCATGAGTGGCGATCTCAATTCATGGCTGACATCAGATGTGAATCGTGCATCGCGCTCGACACGTGTTTGCAGTGTGGCGACCATGTCATTGAAAGCTGTAGTGAGCATCTCCAAGTCGCGATCTTGGGTCGTTTCCAATCTGGTATCGAATCGCCCCTCGGCGATCGCGCTAGCCGCTTGAGCTGCTCGTACAAGTGGGCGCACCGTGCGTCCCGATACAAGGAGTCCGAGACCAATTCCGACGGCGGTAGTGATGGCACCAGAAAGCATGAGGGCAATGAAAACGCTACGCAACGCGTCTTGAGTTTCACGAAGACTTTCGAGTTCGAAATAAAAAGCATGAGTTTTCTCGAGTGGAATACCAACAATGAGTGCCGTATACGTGCCGTGATCAATGATCATGTTGGCAGCCTTCAAATCGGTGACTACCCGAGTCTTCAGTGCTGTTGGAATATCTGACTGAGTAAAACCCTTTGAGTTGCTTGTCCAAACTCCGCTGCTGAAAAGCAATCGCTGCGCAGAGCCAAACTGCTCAAGCGATCCAATCACATCGGCGGGGTTGGCGAGTAGGTCGGTCTGTACTCGCTTGGCATTCGCAAATGCTTGATTGATTTCGGCTGTCTCTCGTTGTTGAATAAAGCTGCTGCGAGTGAAACCGTATGTGGTGATGGCTAGTACGGCCGAGAGAATCATGGCGCCAGCTCCGAATGAGATGAGAATGCGATGGCGCAATCCAATTCGGCGAGGCAGCAATCCTCGGGCTGTGTTGCGAATTATTCGGCGAGCCCGTGTGCGCCGATAACGCGGCGGTCGCGTCGGTTGGGAAATAAGGGTCACGACTGCAAGCGATAGCCGAGCCCGCGAACTGTTACTACATGCGTTGGCTCGGCAGGATCCACTTCCACTTTCATTCGCAGACGTCGAATGTGAACGTCAACTAGTCGTCCATCGCCGAAATACCCATGACCCCAAACTTTGTCGAGTAACACTTCTCGGCTAAACACTCCGTTTGGATCGTGGGCTAATTCACACAGCAAGCGAAACTCGGTTTTCGTCAGTGGCACATCTTTGCCGCTCAGTGTTACCTTGCCTTCGTCGGGGATAATTTCAAGATTTCCGAACACAAGCTTTGAATGTCCTGGTGCAGACGGGCGCACTCGTCGCAGCAACGCACGAATGCGCGCAGAGAGTTCTTTGGGCGCAAATGGTTTGGTGAGGTAATCATCTGCACCAGCCTCGAGACCTGCAACAACATCATGAGTGTCGACACGCGCAGTAACCATGACAATAGGAACATCGCTCAACTTGCGTAACGTGCGACACAATTCAAAACCGTCCATACCAGGAAGCATGATGTCGATAAGTACGACGTCGGCCGGAGTGCTTTGAAAGATTGCAATCGCATCTTCGCCCGTTGGGGCTTCGTCAACGATCCATCCTTCGTCTTCAAGGGCGAGTTTGACTGATGCTCTAATGCGCTCATCGTCCTCGACAGTTAAGACTCGAATCGCCATGGGCTCAATACTTACCGATCTGAGGTGCTGGAAGTCAAAATGAGGTCGCCGAGTTGGCTAAATATGTTCGGATTGGAGACCAATACTTGGGCTGGACGCAATGCATTGCCTGCAAAGTCGCCGGTTTGGCAGCCGGCTTCGCGGGCGATCAGTTCGCCTGCAGCGATGTCCCATGAGTGAAGGTTTTCTTCAAAGTATGCATCGAACCTTCCGCAGGCAACGAAACACATATCGATTGATGCGGCTCCAAAGCGTCGGATGTCGCGAACCTGATGAATGAACTTTGAAACTCGTAATGCCTGCAAAGTTCGTTGCTCGGCGGCGTAACTAAAACCCGTACAGACAAGTGCCCGAGAAATGTCACTGAGTGGATTGCATTGGATGGGCTCGCCATTGCAAAATGCGCCACCACCACGAGTGGCTGTGAACATTTCATGTAATGCGGGGATATATACCGCTCCTGCAAGTGACCCAAGTTCATCGACTGCCCCAATTGATACTGCCCAGGTTGGCAAGTCGTAGAAGAAGTTGGTTGTACCGTCGATTGGATCTATATGCCAAGTGATTCCAGTTGTACCAGGATGACTCGCGCCCTCTTCGCCAATGATTGCATCATCTGGGCGCAAGTTGGCAAGTCCTTGCACAATGAGTACTTCCGAAGCCTTATCAAACTCGGTAACCATGTCGGTGGCCGTTGACTTCGTTTGAACATTCTTGAGACCATTGCGACGACCATTGAGTGCCATGTCACCAGCCTGTTTGGCCAACGTGGTTGCAACGTGCAGAAGTTGGGATGCGAGTTGATTAGTTGTCGGCAAGTTCTCGCCATTCTCCTACTGCACGCAGCACTAACACACTGACAACTGACATCCCGATTGCGCCAATCATTGCTCCGAATAGAAGACCGATTCCAGTACCAACAGAACATTCTCCGGCGCATTGTAAATCGATGATCGAGTATCCGATTGCGGCTCCAGCGGCACCCGCAAGGAGCACTCCAGTGAATGCGATAACTCGGGCACGAGGAGATGGAAGTGCGGAAAGGGTGCGTTTGTCGTTCGGGGTTTGCGGCACCCGATTAGCGTAGTTGTTGTTGTGAAACAAGCCCGAACAATTCTGCATGTGGACATGGACATGTTTTATGTTGCGGTGGAATTGCGACAGCGCCCCGAGCTGCGGGGTAAGCCGGTTGTAGTTGGGGGTGACGGAAAGCGAGGCGTCGTTGCCGCTGCATCGTATGAAGCACGTCGGTATGGAGTCTTTTCCGCAATGCCGTCGGTACGGGCGCGCAGACTTTGTCCAGATGCAATTTTTCTACCCGGCGACATGGACTTGTACGTGCAGGTGAGTTCGCAAGTGTTTGACATTTTCAGAGACTTCACGCCTCTTGTCGAGGGGCTTTCGCTCGATGAAGCATTTTTGGATGTGAGTGGAGCGCAACGATTGCTCGGCGATGGGGTGGTAATTGCCGAAGCAATTCGAAAACGAGTTTTAGATGAGGTTGGTTTGGTATGCAGTGTTGGTGTTGCGGCAAGCAAATTTGTTGCGAAGTTGGCATCAAAGACGGCTAAGCCAATCGCAGATCACGTGAGTGTTCGGCCTGGACGCGGAGTTGTGCAGATTGAGAGTGGCAAAGAACGAGAATTTATCCACGGCCTCGACGTTGAAGCACTCTGGGGAGTTGGTCCAGCCACTCTTGCAAAATTGCAGAGCGTAAGCATTAAAACTGTTGCCGAATTGGCTGTCATTGACTTGCAGATTTTGAAACATTTACTTGGAGATGCCCATGCAGTGCACCTGCATCAGCTTGCGAATGGCATCGACCACAGGGAAGTGGAGCCAAACTCGGATTCGAAATCGATAGGTCACGAAGAAACATTTAGCAATGACATCTTCGATAGTGAGACAGTGCGACGGCATCTCGTGAGAATGTCAGACCTTGTTGCCAGAAGATGTCGAGACGAAGGATTGGCGCCGCGAACATGTACGGTCAAAATTAAGTATTCAGATTTCGTGTCGATCACTCGCTCCAATACAAGTGCAACGCCAATATTGAGTGCTCAAGCGATGATGCAAATGGTTGAAGGCCTATTGGTTGACATCGAAATGTCGCGTGGAGTTCGGCTGGTAGGTATTTCAACTCGAAACTTTGCAGCGCCAGAAGCGCAATTAAGTTTGTTCGACGAAGGTACTCATAGCCAAGACGCCACCTCATTGGACGAGGTGTGGGCTCCAGCTACTGCCGCCATTGACGACATACGTGAACGGTTTGGAGATGACGCAATTGGATTGGCGAGCACCCTGCATTCCAAGCGCCGACCGGGTTCATCAAAATGGGGTCCAGAGGAATAAGATATGGGGACTATGCCACTGTCAGCAGAAGAACAACGGATATTGCAACAGATCGAGCAATCGCTCGAGACAGATGAGCGTTTTGCGAGTGCTGTAAAGCCATCAGGTATTTACGCGCACTCGGCTCGCAAAGCGTGGTGGGCTGGCCTTGGCGCAATTGCTTCACTCGTTTTTACGGTGATCACATTGCAGGTGCATTTTCTGGTTGCGTTCGCCGGTTTTTTGGCGATGCTTGGCTGCGTGTTAATCATTGAGCAGCAATTGCGAGCGATGAGCAAAGTTGGTTTGAAGGATGTTGCTGCATCGTTGCGTAAGGCGCGCACGAATGCCGCTTCGAGCCGAATCAAATTTGGCAAAGATATCTAACTCTTCAGGATTCCTCGCCATTGATATTGGCGGAACAAAACTTGCTGTTGGTGTGGTGTCCACAAGTGGTGAACTGTTGTCGCGAATGCAAACCCTTACGCCTGCGACCGACGTTTGGGGAGCACTTAAAAAACTGATTGATGCACAAATGATGCAAACCAATGTGCGACTTGAAGCATGCGGGGTTGGTTGCGGCGGACCGATGACACTGGGGGGAGAAAGTGTCTCACCATTAAACATTGCAGATTGGAGAGGCTTTGCTTTGCGCTCCGCCGTCGAGAGTGCAACTGGGCTTACAACGCACATCGCTAATGATGCCCAAGCGTTGGTTCTTGGAGAAGTGTGGTGTGGAAATGCAGTGGGAGTTTCGGACGTCATCGGAATGGTCGTATCGACGGGAGTTGGTGGAGGCATTGTTTCAAACAACAAACTTGTGACAGGCCGACTTGGCAACGCAGGACACATTGGACACGTGATAGTTGAGCCCGATGGCAGATTGTGTGAATGCGGAGCTCACGGATGTCTAGAGGCCCACGTGTCTGGGAGATCGATTCAAGCCATGACTGGACAACCGAGTGAATTTGCCTCGAACGAAGTCAAGATCGAGGCAGGGAAACTTGTTGGGCGAGCACTTGTGTCGGTAGGTGCGCTCATGGACTTGCAATTGTGTGTGATCGGAGGTTCGGTTGCGCTTGGATTCGGAACCCCTTTCTTTGCGGCAGTCCAGCACGAGATGGATCGGTCAGCGCGGCTCGAATTTGTGCGCGGAATGAAGGTGGTTCCCGTTGGTCTAGGCGACGAGGCCCCATTGATTGGCGCTGCGAGTCTGGCCAGGGCTTCGTACTAGCGTAAAGAGCCATGAACCCGACATACAGCGCAGCGGCGGAAGAGTATCGCGAAAAAGTACAAGCATTTTTGGCAGAGAAGTTGCCTCCAAATTGGAAGGGCATAGGCGCACTCACTGGTGAGGCGCTTGAGCATTTCATTACCGAATGGCGCGCGACACTGTATTCATCTGGATATCTTGCTCCTGGCTGGCCAGTTGAGTTTGGTGGCGGCGGTTTGTCGGAACTTGAACAAGTCATCATCGCCGAAGAATTTGCTCGCGCAGGTGTGCCAACCGGTGGACACAACGACGTGTTCAGTATTCAAATGCTTGGCAATACCTTGTTGCTGTTTGGCACTGAAGAACAAAAACGTCATTACTTGCCGCGTCTGCTCGCTGGCGAAGATACATGGTGTCAGGGGTACAGCGAACCAAACGCAGGTAGCGATTTGTCAAACGTTGGATTGCGTGCAGAGTTGGACGGCGATCAATGGGTGTTGAATGGGCAGAAGATTTGGACATCGGCGGGACATCTTGCTGATCATATTTTTACTCTTGCGCGAACAGATCCAGATGCGCCAAAACATAAAGGCATCTCGTTTTTACTCGTAGACATGCGACAACCCGGGGTCTTGGTGCGACCCATCAAGATGTTGTCTGGTGAGAGCGAATTCAACGAAGTGTTTTACACAGACGCTGTAGTGCCAAAAGAAAATGTTGTTGGCGGTGTAAACAACGGATGGGCAGTTGCAATGGGTCTACTTGGTTTCGAACGCGGAGCTGCCGCATCGATTGCCCCGATTGCATTTGAGGCTGAGTTTGACCGATTGTTGCAACTTGCAAAAGATCGAGGTGTCAACAACGACCCACGCATTCGTCAAAAGCTGGCTTGGTGTTATTCCAAAGTCCAGGTGATGCGTTACTTGGGCATGCGTACATTGACAAAGTTTTTGGCAGGACATCATCCTGGTCCTGACGGTGCAATCTTTAAGTTGTATTGGAGCGAATACCACAAGATCGTCACCGAATTGGGTGTTGACCTTTTAGGAATGGATGCAATGGTCCCAACGGGTCGCAAACCGTCAAGTGCATTCTCGACGGACGATGCTGGCGCGCCAAATGATTCAATGAGTTGGACAATGACGTTCTTGAATGCTCGTGCGGGAACAATTTATGCGGGTTCGTCTCAGGTGCAACGCAACATTATTGGTGAGATGGTGTTGGGTCTACCCAAGGAACCAAAGCCGGGCTGATCTGATGTTGGCCTTTCGCACGTATCTGAAACTGATTGGTGCCGTTGTTGTTCGGCCTGATTTGTGGGTGACGGCGCTTCGTTCGGCCAAGCGTTTAGTCCCGCGACAGTGGTGGCGACATGGATCGCATCTTCCGTTGCCCTCGCGTGCGTATGTCAATTTTCGCTTGACTACCCAATATGGGTATGGGGTAGACCAACCAGAAATTGCCGACATCATTGATTACTTGGAGTGGTCGAAAGATTGGCACAGTACCGGAACGTCGATGCGTCGGCGACTTCATAAGGCATAACTGATGCGAAGCGCGCTGGTGTTGAATGCAACATACGAGCCGCTGAGTGTTGTGTCTGCGCGACGCGCAGTGTGTTTGGTGTTGTCGGACAAAGCCGAAATTATTGAAGATGACGGAACTGAAGTGCATTCGGAAACGATGAGTATCCCTGGGCCGCTCGTGATTCGTCTGCGTTACATGGTCAAAGTTCCGTATCATCGCCGCACAGCACTTTCCCGTCGTGCAGTTTTTGCACGAGATGATCACCGCTGTCAGTACTGCGGCGGAGTTGCAGACTCGATTGATCATGTAATGCCGCGCTCGCGAGGCGGCATGCATATTTGGGAAAACGTGACAGCTGCATGTCGTCCTTGCAATTTGCGAAAGCGAGACAGAACGCCCGAAGAGGCTGGAATGTTGCTCGAGTCGCAGCCTCTTGCCCCGCGTGAATTGGCGTGGATCACTGTGTCGGTGGGACGTGTGCCCGACGAGTGGAAGCAGTATCTTGCCGCAGCATCCTGAATCGACATGGCGCGTGCACGATGTGCGCACAACTGCAAGCGAGCAACACGGGCGAGATCTTCCAGCAGAACGAAGTGTGTGGAATGTTGACGTCATAAATTCTGCGATCGTGTTGGGTTCGCGTCAATCGGAAACAGAACTCGATTTGGGTGCGTGTATGAGTGCGAACGTAGAAGTAGTGAGGCGACGAAGTGGTGGTGGGATGGTGTTTCTCTCACCTGGTAATCAGGTGTGGTTAGACGTGGTGATACCCAAAAATGATCCACTCTGGATCGATGATGTAGGGCGAGCTTCGTGGTGGTTGGGCGATGTGTGGCTAGCCGCGATCAAATCACTCGCACCTATATATACATTCACGGCAGACGTGTACCGCGAAAATCTTGACGTGGGTGAGTTTGGCGACCTGGTGTGCTTTTCCGGTATGGGTCCTGGCGAAGTGATGAGTTTTGATATCGAAGGAGTGCGCTCAAAATTGGTTGGCATCAGCCAGCGGCGCACACAAGAAGCGGCAAGGTTTCAGTGCACGGCGTATTTGCAATGGGGTGCAGAGTTGTCGAGGCAGTTTTGCCAATTATTCAGCAATCCAAATTCTGGACGTGCTGGGATTGAATCAAATCTTGAACACAGCGTGTTGCCCTTGAGCCGAATTGTTGCCGGCTTGTCGGCCTCTGATGTAGTGACTGCCTTTATGGCGCAATTAGCTCGCGTCTAGACCACATTCTGCGCACTGAGCGCACAACTTGTAACTGCTTCACGCTGGCTTCGCTCTGACATTCAGTGGCTTCGCCGTGTCTTGATTGGCTTCGCGGGGCACCAAGGGATAGTCCGCCAATAAAGTGGAGAAAAGTGGGGGATAATGCTTGCAAGTGGGGGAAAGTGGGGATAGTCTCTTCTCACTTGGTTGGGGCGATGGCCCAAACCCAGTGGCAGCAAGGAAAAGAAGAGCAAAGCAGTACTGAGTAAACGGCAGCGGAGGCCACAGTGTTTGTAGGGGTGCATGAGCGTCAGTTGGACCCAAAGGGTCGGCTTGGATTGCCTGCTTCGTTCCGTCCCCGTTTGGAACCCCGTTGTTACCTTTCGATTGGTCGCGACAAGTGCGTCGACATTTTGACGGCAGAGGCATTTGAAGCAGTGGCCAAGGATGCTGTGGAAAAGGTGCGATCTGGAGAGATGGACCGCAATCAGCAACGTGCACTTGCGAGCAACACATTTGAAGTTGTAGTCGATGCCCAAGGGCGCATCAATATCGATGAAATTTTGCGCGAATACGCAGGTCTCACTCTGAACTCACGAGTTGTAGTCAGCGGTTCATTCGATCGGGCGGAAATTTGGGACCCAACGCGCCATCAGCGCATCAGCGACGAAGGCCTGCAGCAAATTGCGGGCACCGGTCAATAGAGAATTCGACGAAGGGAGACAGGTCACGAACCAACGCAACGCATAACAAGTTCGAGACCAAGGTTTCGCTCTTCAGCAGTCTTCCGGTGAGCAAGGTAGACAGCATCAACTCCGCCCGCTTCTATCTCGTACGCGCGGGGAGACATCCCGGCGGCATCGCGAGCCGGGGGACTGCTGAAGAGCGAAGCACAGGTGTCCTGAAGTTGTGCAGATGTATTGCGATCGTGAACACATATTTATGTCTCATTCGTTTAGTCACGAGCCAGTCATGGCTGCAGAGATTGTTGAAGTTTTTGCGCCGGTTCCACATGGTGTCATCGTCGATGCAACATTGGGCGGCGCAGGTCATACGGTTCGATTGCTGAGTACGTATCCCTGGATGCGTGTGCTCGGAATCGATCAAGATCCTGTTGCGATTGCGCACGGACACAAATTGGCTATCGAAAACTCTGAAGTAGGCGACCGATTGATGATTGAGCAGGGACGCTTTGACGAGATGTCGGCGATGCTCGAGCGCAACAGCATCTCGGAGATTTCTGGAGCACTGTTCGATCTTGGTGTCTCGTCACCTCAATTGGACATGGCAGACCGTGGTTTTTCTTATCGGAATGCAGGACCACTTGACATGCGAATGAATACAACTCAGCAGCTCACAGCATCTGACGTTGTCAACTCGTATGACCTGGACCAACTGACGCATGTGTTGAGAAATAATGCGGATGAGCGATTTGCGTATCGCATCAGCAAGGCAATCATTGCTGCACGTCCAATTGCGGACACTGTGCAATTGGCCGAGATCATTGCTGGGGCCATTCCTGCGCCAGCTCGACGCACTGGTGGACATCCTGCCAAGCGCAGCTTTCAAGCAATTCGTATCGAAGTCAATAAGGAACTTGACATCTTGCCTCATGCTCTCAACGAAGCAATTCGTGCGACAAGTCCTGGCGGTCGAATCGCAGTGCTGTCGTATCACTCTGGAGAAGATCGCATTGTAAAACAGGCATTTAAAGATGCAGAGGCAGACCCGAAAGTACAAGTAGTTGCATCGCCGTTTCATCACCATGCGTCGCCCCTGCACAAACTGGTTCGCAAAGTGCGAGTGAGCGAGCGTCCAAGTGCGAATGAGATCGAAATAAATCCACGAGCTGCTTCGGCACGTTTGCGGGTCATTGAGAAAGTGAGTAGTTGAGATGGCGCTAGCGATTGCAGTTGAACGGAGGCCACAAACTGGTCGTCGTCGAGTGCAGTCGACACCCCCTGAGCGCCATCTCGCTCTCGTTCCTCAGACAACTCGTCGAACGCTTCGCCTGTTTGCTGTCGGAGCGGTTGGACTGTTTATCTTGATGAGCATTGCGATTGGCTTTCAGGCTGTCATTGCCGAACAACAATTGAAGTTGGATCATGTTTCGAGCGAATTGCGTTTAGCAAAGTTGTATCAAGACCAGCTTCGCCAACAGCGAGCAGGCTTGCTTGCGCCCGAATATTTGCGCACACAGGCTGGATTACAGGGCATGTCACAAGGGCTCGGATCACGATTCGTAGAAGTGCCACAAGATGTCGTTGCGCAAGTAGTTATTGCAACTGGTTTGATGGACCCAAAGATCGCTGAACCATCCGCATCGTCTAGTTTGAATCCGCTTGCGCCCCTTGCAAAATTGCAACCAGGACAGGTGACGCCTTGAGCGTTGTAGCCGGAGGTCGCGGTGGGCGAGTACCTACGTCACGTGTTCAGCCGCGGCATCGGCCGGAACAACAAGCTCGTCGTCGTCCAAACGCCGCCGATGTGGTGCGAGATCGTGCTCGAACTTCTGTCACGGAGTTTTACACGAACCTACAGGGTGGCAAGATTCGATTTCGACTAGTAGCGATGTATGTACTGGTCTCGTTGTTGTTGGTGACAATGCTTGTTCGAGTTACGTATTTGCAAACGATTGGCGCAGGTTCTTATCGCGAGGCAAGCGTGAGTCAACGAACCCGAATCTCCACAGCACGCGCAGAGCGAGGATCAATTCTCGACCGCAACGGGTTAGAGCTGGCCTTGCCCGTACCTACGCGCACCGTTTTCGCTGATCCTCGAATCATTGTGGACCCAGTTGCAACTGCACATGCAATCGCTGGAGTTCTTGGCATGTCGCCAGAGGATGAACTAGTGCTTGCAAGCAAGCTCCAAAATACAAGTTCAAGTTTCCTCTATATTGCTCGCCAGGCCACAACTGAAGTGTCTGATGCACTGACCGCACTAAATCTTCCGGGAATTGCTTCGTACCCAGAGCAAAGTCGAACTCTGACTTCGGATGGTCTGCGTGCACTTGTCGGCCGGACCGACATTGATGGTGTTGGCATCTCAGGGCTTGAAGAGCAATTCAATGATCTACTCGGCGGCACTGACGGTCGAACTGTGCGCGAAGTCAATAGTAAAGGTCAGTCAATACCTACGGGAGATGATTCCAGTCAGGCCGCGATTCCAGGTCAAGACCTGGTGACCACGATTGACCGCAACATTCAGTTTCAAGTCGATGCAATTGTTACCCAACAGATCACCCGACTCAACGCGCGAGGTGGCGCAGCGATCGTGATGGATTCGGCAACTGGCGAAATTTATGCGATGTCAACAATTCGTAAAAACACTGATGGCACCTATACAGCAGACTCGGGAAACTTTGCTGCTGTAGATGCATACGAACCTGGATCAGTGGCAAAAGTATTTAGTATTTCAGCCGCTCTCAATGAAGGAACTGTAGAAACGAACTCGGTATTTAAGGTTCCAGGTAAACAGGTATTTAACGAAGGAACCAAATGGGCGCACGCAATTACTGACGCATACCCACACGAACTCGAAGCCATGACGGTCCGCAAGATCATCGTAGATTCATCAAACCTCGGAACAGTACAAATCGCTCAAACAATGCCTGCGGAGACTCTGCACAATTATCTTGAAGCATATGGATTTGGTGCAAAGACAGATGTGGATTACCCGGGCGAAAGCAAGGGACTATTGAAGTCATTTAATGAGTTGCGAGGTACAGAAAAAATTACAACTGCATATGGCTACGGGTATTCGGCAAGTGCGCTGCAACTCATTGCTGGTGTCAATGTCGTTGCGAATAATGGCGTCTACGTCGCGCCACGACTTGTCAATTCGGTGATCGACTTGGATGGCATTAACAATCCAAGCGCACCTTCAGCTACTCATACTGTGATCAAGCCGGAAGTAGCAGCAACCATGCGTTCCTTGATGAGTGACGTTGTGTGCTTTGGAACTGCATCGCTCGCGAAGGTGCCGGGCATGACTGTTGCAGGAAAGACAGGCACAGGCTACAAACGCCAAGACAACGGCACTTACATCAAAGATGATGGCTCGCGCGCATATTTCGCTTCATTCGTCGGATTCTTGCCTGCAGAAAACCCACGCTTCACCGTGTTGGTTTCAATTGACGAACCAGATCCAGCATCACGCGACCGTTTCGGCGGAACAGCTGCTGCGCCAGTATTTGCAAACATCGCTCAGGTGCTTATTAACGAACTTGACATTCGACCTGCAGCTACGGACATGGGTTGTCCAAAGGAGCGCCCCGCTGAGCTAGGGGCTGCGCACTAATCATGAAGGCGACGACGGATACGGTCGCACCGGTAGCGCTAGGCAAACTGCTCGAAGCAACTTACGCCGGTCATTTACCTGGTGTGATGTACACATCCATTGGTTCGCTTAATTCATTAGTCAGGGACATCACCAACGATTCAACGCAAGTGAATCGTGATTCATTATTTTGCTGCGTGGTTGGCGACAATACTGACGGCCATGAATTTGCCCGGAATGCTGTGGATGCGGGAGCGTCTGCGCTCTTGGTGGAACGCGAACTTCCTCTTGACTGCGCTCAGATCGTAGTCACCGACACTCGCCGCGCGATGGGCGAGATCGCAAGTGCCTTCTACGGTCATCCAAGTCAAAAAATGCGTGTTGTCGGTATTACAGGCACGAACGGTAAAACAACAACGGCACATTTACTTGGCACAATTTTCCGCCAGCATGGTTTAAAAACTGAAGTGCTCGGAACGTTGACTGGAGTCAGGACAACACCTGAGTCCTGTGATTTGCAACGAAGTTTATGGCAAGCGGCCAATGCCGGCGTTGAAGCAGTCGTGATGGAAGTGACATCGCACGCACTCGTATTGCGGCGTCTTATTGGAACGCATTTTGATGCAGTTGTCTTTCTTAACCTCTCGCCAGAGCACTTGGATTTTCATAAAACGCAAGAGCAGTATTTTGCGGCGAAAGCAAGTTTGTTCGACATTCAATATTCAAATTTTGGATTCATTAATCGTGATGATGTACATGGTCGATTACTGCTGGATGCAACTGAAATCAAAACTGTGAGCTTTGGGTTGGACGATGTCGAAAACATTGAAGTCACTGCAAGTAGTCACTCGTATGTTTGGCAAAAAAAGAAGGTGCATGTTCCTGTCGGTGGAAAATTTAACGTTTCAAATTCGCTTGCTGCCGCCACTGTGGCAGTCAATCTTGGAGTCGACATCATCGACATAGTTTCAGGATTGGCTGCTGCAGGAACGGTTTCTGGCAGATTTCAATCGATCTCGAGTGGTGCGCCGTTTGACGTCATTGTCGACTATGCGCATACTCCAGATGCGCTGCAACGCGTACTTGACACAACGAGAGAAATTATTACACCAGGTGGGAAAATCATCTTGGTGTTTGGTTGTGGCGGAAATCGGGACAAAGCAAAGCGTCCGCAGATGGGTGCAATTGCAGCAGCATACGCAGATTGTGTAATCGTGACATCTGATAATCCACGTTCGGAAGAGCCGATGGACATCGCGAATGAAATTACTTCTGGCATCCAAGGGGTCGAGCGGAGCTCATCGCTCATTGTCGAATTGGATCGTCGATCTGCAATAGAATTGGCTTTAATGACAGCCAGAAAAGGTGATGTCGTGATCATCGCTGGCAAGGGTCATGAAACAACCCAAACCATTGGCAATCAAGTTCTGCCATTCAATGATGCTCAAATTGCTAATGAATTGATAGGTGCGCTCTTATGATTCCAATTTTTATCGCAGGCTCAATTGGCATGATTTTGTCACTCATTGGTACTCGTGCGTTGATGGTTGTTTTTGCGCGGCTTGGTAAAGGTCAGCCGATTCTTGGTGCTGAAGATCATGGACCTGCGCATCAGATGGGCAAGCAGGGAACCCCGACAATGGGTGGCATCGCCATTTTGTTTTCAGGTGCGATTGGTTGGACTGTCGCACACGTGCGTGCAGGTCTTCCGTTTTCTGACCAGGCCGCGATTATCTGGCTGACGGTACTTGTGCTCGGCGCAATTGGTTTTCTTGATGACTACTTGAAGGTTCGCCGTCAACACAACCGTGGTATTTTTTGGAAGAAAAAGGGTTGGATCACGTTTGGCATCACATTGTTGTTGCTGTGGCTGTTGTCGAGCACAACCGGTGTTGTTGAAACCATTTCGTTTACGCGAGCAACAAGTCCAGGTTGGGATATTTCTGGACCGATTTTTATTGTCTGGACTGCGATCATGGTGTGGAGCACTACCAATGCCGTCAACGTAACTGATGGTTTGGATGGATTGGCTGCAGGTTCGGCATTGTTTGGCTTCTTGGCGTTCACCGTGATTGCATATTGGGCGTTTCGTAACCCGCGTATTTACGACATCGTTAACCCACTTGACCTCGCGGTGTTGTCGGCCGCATTGGCCGGAGCGTGTGCGGGATTCTTGTGGTGGAACGCCGCTCCGGCACGAATTTTTATGGGAGATGTAGGTGCGCTCGGGCTTGGCGCTGCACTTGGCATGCTCGCTGTAACAACCAATACACATTTGCTTTTGCCAATCGTGTGCGGAATTAATGTTTTTGAAGCTGGTTCTGTCGCAGTACAAATGGGGGTGTTCAAAGCATCTGGTCGCAAGCGACGACTTTTGAAAATGTCGCCGATCCACCATCATTTTGAATTGAGCGGTTGGCCCGAAACTACGGTGATCATTCGTTTTTGGATCATCTCTGGAATTTGTGTTGCAACTGCCGTTGCACTCTTTATTGCTGATTTTACGCGTCAGGCAGGTTTGCGTTGAGCCCTGAGCAAACAACATTGGTGTTTGGTCTTGGTGTAGCAGGGATGGCTGTAGCGAACGCTCTTCATCAGCGCGGAGAGACTGTGATACTTGCCGATGATGAAGCGACGCAGCAACATCAAGATTTTGCGCGAGCATTGAGTTGTGAATTTGTGGATTTGTCGAACAAGTCAGCAGTACCAAAAATATTAGAGCGTGTTCATCGTTTAGCCCCGGCGCCAGGGATTTCGGAAAATCATCATGTGATCACTACCGCTAGAAAAATGGGCCTGACAATTTCCTCCGAACTTGAGCTGGCCTACAACATTGAGGAGCAGCGCAATGGTGGACCTCGTCCGATGCTTGGAATCACTGGCACTGATGGCAAGACAACAACTACGTTGATGACAGCGGCGATGCTGCATGCCGCTGGCCACAAGAGCATGGCTGTTGGGAATACTGATACTCCGCTGATTGCTGCTCTCGAAACTGACACTCAAGTATTTGCTGTCGAATGCTCCAGTTTTCGCTTAGCAAATTGTGAACACTTCCGTACTCGCGCTTCGGTATGGCTCAACCTTGCGCCGGATCATCTCGACTGGCACGACAGCATGGAAAGTTATGCAGCGGCAAAGGCTCAATTGTGGGCGCACACGAAACCGGGGGACATCGCAGTATCTCCAGTGGACGACGCATTGATTTTGAGGATTGCTCAAGAGAGCACTGCGCGAACGGTCACCTTCGGGGCGGTGGAGGGTGATTACCACGCGCAAGATGGTCGCCTCAATACGCCACATGGTTCAATCATGAATGTTTCGGAAATGAAGCGTTCGATGCCGCATGACATCACCAACGCTCTAGCAGCTGCAGCAATTTCTATCGAGAGTGGTTTAGTGGAACCGAGTCATGTTGCACGTGCGCTCTCAGAGTTTGACAATGCACCTCACCGGATTGAATTTGTCGAAGTCATTGACGGAGTGAAGTGGTTTAACGACTCGAAGGCGACAAGCCCTCATGCATCTGCAGTCGCAATTAGGTCGTTTCAAAACATTGTGCTGATAGCGGGTGGTCGAAACAAAGATCTTGATTTGTCTGAGCTTGCAGACCAGCCAGAGCGGGTTAAGTCGGTTGTGGCAATAGGCGATGATGCACAAGAGATTGAGAAAGCATTTGACGGAGTGTGTCGCGTGGTGCGCGGGGGATCCATGAAAGAAGCCGTTCGTCTTGCTCGCACACTTGCGAAGAGTGGAGATGTCGTGCTGCTATCACCTGCGTGTACTAGCTACGACTGGTATAACAATTACATGGAACGTGGCGAAGACTTCAAGCAATGCGTGCGTAATGAAGCGAAGTTAAAACAAGAGCAAATCAACTAGACAAGACAATTAGACAAGGCACTTATGGCAACGATCTCTGCAGATAGTCAACTCACTCCAGCCGAGAGGCGCCGTGCTGTTTTGAACAAAACAGGTAAGGCGCAGGCGAGCAGGCTTGCAACGGATATTCCGAGCAAGGTGTATTACGGAATTGCTGGTGTTATCACGGTGCTTGTTGTGTTTGGCTTGATCATGGTCTTGTCATCTTCTTCGATTGTCTCGATCAATAACGGCGGGTCTGCTTGGTACATGTTTCGCAAACAACTGGCATGGTCTGTTTGTGGTTTCTTTGCACTTCTCGTTACGTACCGAATGCCGTATCACATTTGGCACAAATGGGTGAAGTACGTACTTGGTTTTGGATTTGTATTGATGGTGCTTCCGTTTTCTCCAATTGGTGTGACGATCAACGGAGCACGTGCATGGGCCGAAATTGGTCCAGTGCGATTTCAACCTTCTGAGATTTTGAAAGTTGCAGTTCTCCTGTATTGCGCGAGCGTCTTGGGGCGTCGTCGAAAAGAAATAGAGAATGTTCAAAGAACATTTGTGCCAATTGTTACTGTGTGGTTTGCGTCGGTTGCATTGTGCATGATTCAAAAAGACTTTGGTGCGGCAATTGTTTTTACTTGCGTAATTTTGTCAACCATGTTCGTGGCTGGAACACCACTTCGTCTCATCGGCACTATTGGTGCGCTCACAGCGTTGGGCTCCGTCGTTGCTATTTCTTCAAGTTCTCGCATGCAGCAGCGCTTCTTGTCATTTCTTGATCTTCAGGCAAACAAAGGTCATTCGGCGTATCAGGTGTGGCAATCGATCTTGAGCATCTCCAACGGAGGCATCACTGGTGTTGGCGCTGGTCGTGGTACAGGTAAGTGGGGATACGTGCCTCTAGCGCACAGCGATTTTATTTTTGCGATTGTTGCTGAAGAATTTGGGCTCATTGGATCAACAATGGTGATCGGTCTGTTCTTGGCGCTTGCATTGCTTGGCATCCAAGTTGCACTTCGCGCACGAGATCCATTCGGTGCAGTGCTTGCAGGTGGCATCACGACATGGTTGTGCATTCAAGCGACAATCAACATCGGTGGAGTAATCGGTGCACTTCCTGTTACTGGTTTGACATTGCCATTTATTTCATACGGTGGAAGCTCTTTGTTTATGGTGATGGCAGCCTCGGGGCTTTTGCTCAATGTTGCGCGTAATATGAAGTAGAGCCATGGTTGCCCCTGCCCCTACGACTTATGCCGTTATTACGGGGGGCGCGACAAGTGGGCATGTTGTTCCAGCACTTTCAATTATCGAATTGTTGATAGAAGCCGGGCACCCTCGCGAAACTCTGATCTATGTGGGGTCGGATCGAGGCGTTGAGACAACGTTGGTTCCACAAACTGGAATCGCGTGCGTGTTCCTCGGGGTTGACGGTCTTCAGCGTGGATTGAGCTTCGCCAATATAAAGCGCAACTTACGTATGTTGCCAACCATGATGCGTGCAACGCAATCGGCAACCCAGATATTGGTGCAGCATCGACCACGTGTGGTGGTTTCTGTAGGCGGATATGTGAGCGCTCCGATTTGTAGAGCTGCTCGGCATCTCAAAATTCCGGTGGTCACTTGTTCGTATGACAGTAAGCCGGGAATGGCGACAAAAATGCAGGCCAGATATGCGGCGGCTGTTGCTGTGGCACATGAGTCGAGCACATTGCGTAAAGCGCAACTTACGGGTGCGCCAGTTCGTGCAGAGTTACGTGCTCTTGACCGCGACGCTTCTCGCGCTGAATCACGGATGCGCTTGGGGATTAGTAACAACGCGAAGCTAGTTGTAGTGATGGGTGGCTCGCTTGGTTCGGCTGTGCTGAATAGCGCTACTGAAGCTCTGGTTAAACAAATCGAGAGCACTGAAACGTCGGATGTAGCAATTTTGCACATCGCAGGATCACGATATATGGACAATCAAAATCTGTCGAGTGAGATCAGGCGATCTGATGGCTCACTCATGTATCAACGAATCGCTTACAACAGCAATATGCAAGACATTTATGCAGCCGCAGATCTGATTGTTGCGCGGGCAGGTGCTTCTACGGTTGCAGAGATATCCACTGTTGGCATTGCCTCGGTATTAATTCCTTGGAAAGATGCAGCCGAGAATCATCAACTCACAAATGCAAAGTCGCTGAGCGATCATGGTGGGGCGGTGTTGCTCGAAGAGTCGCGACTCACCAATGAAATTTTTGAACAACAAATAGTTGGGCTGTTGACCGACGACGCAATGCGCTCACAGATCTCCCAAACCGCAAGAAAACTCGGTGACGTGCACCGCAACTGTTCGATTGCATCGGTCATTGATTCAGCAGCCGGCTCGGTAGCGCGATGAGCAACGACACATTTTTTGACCTCAGCAAGCCAAAAAGAATTCATGTCATTGGCATTGGTGGCCCGGGTATGAACGCCATTGCCCAGGTGCTATGCGAGATGGGTCATCAAGTATCGGGCAGTGACATTCACGAATCTGAAGTTCTCGACCGCTTGCGCGCGCTTGGTGTGAGCATCATCGTCGGTCATGATTCGACAGCCGTGCAGGATTGTGATGCAGTGACGGCTTCAACCGCAATTCCCGTTTCCAACATCGAACTTATTGCTGCGGCTGCACAGTCTGTGCCGGTTCTGAGCCGAGCTCAGATGCTGAGTGCCATTTGTGCGCTCAAGCAATCGGTTGCTGTGGCTGGAACGCATGGCAAAACAACAACTTCGGCAATGCTCATGCATATTTTGACCACCGCAGGACTGCATCCAAGCTTTGTCATTGGCGGAGACGTGCATGGTCTTGATCTTGGGGCTGGATGGAGGAGCGGGCAACATCTTGTAGTCGAGGCAGATGAAAGTGATGCAACTCACTTGGCGTTACCACTCTTTGGATCAATCCTGACCAATGTCGACGTTGATCACCTTGATCATTACGAAACTTTTGACAAAATTGTTGAAAGTTTTGAGCAGTATGTGCAAAAGATTAAAGGGCCCAAAGTGTTGTGCGCCGATGATGCAGTATGCGCCAAAATTGCCACCCAACAAAATTGTCGCACCTATGGCTTAAGCGTCAATTCTGACGTGCGTGCAGTGAACTTGGTTCTTGCAGATGGCGGTAGTCGTTTCGATGTCGAGATGCGGCAATCTGGCTCAACAGCACCACAAGTTTTGGTGGGGTCCGTCGAACTTCCATTGCGGGGAGAGCACAATGTGCTGAATGCAACGGCGGCTTTAACTATGGCGATGGAGCTTGGCGTGGAATTTGATGTAGCCGCACAAGCATTGGGCAACTTTCGCGGTGTTGCACGGCGTTTTGATTTACGGGGCGTCGATGAAGGCGTGACATTCGTTGACGACTATGCGCATTTACCGAACGAAATTATCGCTGTGTTACGTGGCGCCCGAGATGTGACAGACAATTGGGATCGGGTAGTAGCAGTCTTCCAACCAAATCGATTTAATCGGATGAGTGTGATGTCGGCGGCATATGCAGATGCATTCGGCGATGCTGATGTAGTTGTAATTACGGATATCTATTCCTCAGGTACCACTCCGATACCTGGTGTAACTGGCAAACTTGTCGTTGATGCGATTAAGAATAAACACCCAGGCAAAAGAGTCGAGTGGATTGCTCGACGAGTGGACCTCGTGAGTTTTCTTGCGTCTTCTCTCACGCATGGAGATCTGTGCATTTCTATGGGCTGTGGTGATGTTGCCCAACTTCCTGACGAAGTGATTTCGTTGCGCCACGACAATCGCGCCAACGAAGCACTCAAGCGTTAGCGCAATGAATACACCTCGTTCTTTTAAGCGTCCTGCAACTAGCGCCGAGTTGCAGTTGGCGACTGAGCTATTTGGAAAACGAGTGCAAACCGATGTATCTCTCGCACAATTTACGACGTATCGAGTTGGCGGGAATGCGGCGTTGCATGTTCATGTTGAATCGCTAGACGACTTGGAAGCAATCAGTGCTGTTTTGGCACAGGTTGATTTGCCGTTGTTGGTGATTGGCAGAGGAAGCAACATGCTGATTGCCGATACGGGTTTTCAGGGTTTGGCGATCACATTTGGAAGTTTTTTGGAATATATCGATCTGCCAGATCGCTCTGAAGATGCGGATGGTGGACTTGATGTTGAGCCGATTGCGTTATTCGGAGGGTCAGTGTTATTGCCGGTGGCTGCTCGACAGAGTGCGCATCGTGGGTTGACTGGTTTTGAATGGGGTGTGGGCGTGCCCGGCACAATTGGTGGAGCGGTACGCATGAACGCAGGTGGCCATGGTTCCGACATGGCATCGTCACTCGTTTCGGCTCGTATTTTCCATCTCTTGCGTGGCGTGGAAGCCCATGTCGACGCAGTTGATCTGGGTCTGAGATTCAGAGGATCAGCGATTGCGGATCACCATGTGGTGTTGTCAGCGACACTCAACTTGGGTTGGGCGACTGATATGGAATCTGCAGAAAATAAGTTGTCTGAAATCGTAAAGTGGCGCCGAGAGAATCAACCGGGTGGGCAAAACGCCGGATCAGTTTTCGTTAATCCAGTACCTGGGGAAGTTTCTGCTGGTGCGTTGATTGATCAGATTGGCATGCGCGGTTTTCGAATTGGGACTGCACACGTGTCAGAGAAACATGCAAACTTTATTCAATCTGAAGAAGGTGGGTTGGCGTCTGACGTAGTGCAGGTGATGGCCGAGATTCGTCGTCGGGTGAAAGAGTCGACGGGTTACGACTTGCGTAGCGAGATACGTCTTGCCGGTTTTGATGCGACCACTGACCCTTCGCTTGTCGAAGTATTGACTAGCGAGTCTGATACCAGCGTGGCTACTGTGCGTCTCGAGCATATTTTTGATCGCAACTCAAGCACATCTGTTTCCACCGACACATCTATTCCGATATCCGTGTTGACTTCTACGACTTTCCAAGATGCGTTGGATGTGCCCACAGAAGTATTCGACGAATTGCGAGCCGTGTTTGGTGATGAGACGTCAACCACCCAAGAAGAACCCGTGATTGCTTCAGTGACCGATATAAAAACCAGAGAAGTGACGATGTTGGCAGATCCCACTGATGCATCAGGAACTACCACAATGGATAGATCTGCGACTGCGCCAAGTCGCATTGTCATTGTTGACGAAGACTTCCGTCAACCATCGGAGAGCGATTTCCCATCGGACACTGCATCGCAGTCTGTGAACCAAGCACCAACGTCGGTGCGGGTAATGATCACGGACGATGATGTTGCGCAAGATCTTGACGCTGAAATAATTGTCGGCACTCAGTGGAGCGATGGACCTAGATCGCGCCAAATCTTGGGCAAAATCACCAACAAGTTTGCTGGCGGCAATAAGCGCAAACGTCTAGCGATGACCGGTCTTGTCGTTGTCATTGCGATTGGTCTTGCACTCATCGTTCTGGCATCGCCGGTCGTCGCGGTGAGAACAGTGCGTGTCGAAGGCGCAAAATATGCGGACGCCGCATTGGTGCGAAGTGTTTCTGACTCGCTAAAGGGAAAGTCGGTGCTTACCGTCGATACAAAAACCGCGAGTGAAAGGCTTGAGAGTGATCCATGGATTAAATTCGCTCGGATTACGACAAGCTTTCCAAGCAGCGCATTGATTCAGATCAACGAAAGAATTCCAGTTGCATGGTTTCTTGGTGTCGATAATCGAGCGCGTGTAATTGACGAAGATGGGTTAGTGCTGAGTGTGGTGGATGGGCGACCAACGCAGTACATGTGGATTGAAGGAACTGGTCCGAACTTGACCGCAGGGGCGAGTTCGGCAGCCGCATATAGGGCAGCAGGCCAATTGGCGATGTCGCTGCCAAGCGAGCTCGAGCCAATGGTGAAACATTTGGGCGTTGCTGGTACTGAAGAAATCACGATGACCCTTAAAAATGGCACAGTTATCAACTTCGGGGCCCCCGTAGACATGCGTAACAAACTGGTCAATGTTGTGGTCCTACTGCGCCGCCAAGATGTCAACTCAATCGTCAGTATCGATGTATCCACGGGGACCCCAGTAGTTCAGTCGTGATCACAGCCAGCCTGAATGATCAACTAGCCTGTACCCAACATAGGAACCGGCGTTTGTGACAGAGTCAATACCGTTGTCGCAAGTGCTTCGTAGGAGGAATACACAATGGCTGGTGCACCACAAAATTTTTTGGCGGTTATCAAAGTAATCGGAGTTGGTGGGGCGGGCGTTAACGCAATTAATCGCATGATCGACTCCAATTTGAGGGGCGTCGAATTTGTGGCAGTGAACACCGACGCTCAAGCGTTGTTGATGAGTGATGCAGATTTCAAAATTGACATTGGTCGAGAGATCACCCGCGGTCTTGGAGCTGGTAGTGATCCAGCAATTGGCCAAGATGCAGCCGAAGCAAGTCGCAGCGACATCGAAGAAATCGTTAGTGGCGCAGACATGGTATTTATTACAGCTGGCGAAGGAGGCGGTACCGGTACTGGTGCAGCTCCGATCATCGCCGAGATCGCTCGTGCTGCAGGTGCATTGACTGTTGGCATTGTGACTCGTCCATTTGGATTTGAAGGTCGCCGCCGCGCAATGCAGGCCGAAGCAGGTATCGCAAAGTTGCGCGACAAGGTCGACACGTTGATCATTATTCCAAACGAACGACTCTTGTCGGTTGCTACTGAGAAGACGAGTTTGCTCGATGCGTTTAAGCGCGCAGATGAAGTGCTGTTGCAAGGCGTTGCTGGTATCACCAACTTGATCACCACGCCAGGTCTGATCAATACCGACTTTGCCGACGTAAAAATGATTTTGACAAATGCTGGTACCGCATTGATGGGCACGGGTAAGGCAAAGGGCGATAATCGCGCGATTGCAGCTGCAACTGCCGCGATTAACTCACCGTTGCTTGAATCGTCAATTGAGGGCGCACGCGGTATTTTGCTGAATATCACTGGTCCATCCGACATGGGCTTGTTCGAACTGAATGCTGCGGCAGAAATCGTGCATGCAGTGGCTCACCAAGATGCAAACATCATTTTCGGCACCGTTATCAATGACGAACTCGAAGACGAAGTACAGGTAACAGTGATTGCTGCAGGGTTCGATCGTTCGGATTCGGGCATGTCGCGTTCGGCGAGGGGCGACGGTCGTGCCGATACACGCGGCGAACCACGTGGAAGTCGGATTAAAGAGTTGTTCGGCACTGGTGAGGATCCATTGCGTGATTCTTCTGACGGCTTTGACGTTCCAGACTTCTTGAAGTAACAACTTCGGATGGTTGGCGCATTCGCCAGCAAAATCTCGTGAACCAGATACTTGTAGCAACCCGAGTTGCCGAACTACGCGATCGAATAGCGCGCGCAGGTGGAGTAGGGGTTGGCATTGTTGCGGTTACTAAAACCTTTGGGATCGATGCGTGGAACGACGCAAAATTCGCTGGCTGTGAGGCAGTTGGCGAAAACTATGCCCAAGAATTGATTGCCAAATCGCAGCAAATCGACCGTATTGATCGACTGCCCGTTCATTTCATCGGGCAATTACAAACGAATAAAATCAAGTCGCTGTTTGACATCGTGGACGTGTGGCAGTCAGTAGACAGGGCATCAGTAGTAACCGAGCTTGTGAAGCGTCATGCAGGTAGAGCAACGAGTGGGCGGTGCGAAATGCTGTTGCAGGTCAATACCACCACCGAAATTGACAAGGGCGGTTGTGACCCTGCCGAGGCGAAAACCCTTGTGGACCAGGCCCGTCAAGGCGGACTGGATGTTACGGGTCTCATGACGGTTGGCCCGACGGACATGGATCCAGTAAAGACCCGTGCCGCTTTTCGGTTACTCAATGAAATGGCTCAGGACCTAGGGGTCCAGCATCTGTCAATGGGCATGACGGCCGATGTTGAGATTGCGGTTGAGGAAGGCTCCACATTGGTAAGGGTTGGAACAGCGCTCTTTGGCCAACGTCCACGTTCGGTCTAGTTGGGTGTTGTAACCTTCTAGTGATGTCAATGTTTCGACGCGCAATGGACTATTTGGGTCTTGGCCCAGATGACGCCTATGACGACTATGACGCTTCGATAGCAGTTGAGCGCCCTGCTGCGCGTAATACGCGTGGTGGCGGAGCGGTAAGACGCCCTCAGCCTCAGCAATATGTCGATGACTACGAAGATGAAATTGAAGACGAGTACGAAGAAGCACCTCGTCCAAGAACTGCTGCGCGACCTACTGGGCGCGCGCAAGCACAACGCGATGATTCGAGTGTGCAGTTGCGCCCAAGTGGCTCAAGCACAGGTGGCACGGTGCGCAAACTCACGCAGACAACTGCAGAGCCAGTTGCTATTCGTCCAACTCGCTACGACCAAGCAAAAGATATCGCAGACATGCTGCGATCTGGTCAGCCAGTAGCAATGAACATCGGTGCTGCAGATTCAGAAATTGCGCGACGACTGATTGATTTTGCTAGTGGAGTTACTTACGGAATCGAAGGCAAAATGGAAAAGATTGCACCAGGTGTATTTTTGTTGACACCTCGTGGCACACGCGTTATTCGTGACTGAAATTCTTTGCTCCCTCGTAGGTCTGTATACGTACCTCATTATCGGAAGAGTGATTCTTTCGTGGTTTCCTGCCAACCCCAACGGACCTCTCGGTCAGGTTGTGCGAGTCGTGATGATGTTGACCGATCCCGTGCTTCTGCCAGTGCGACGTGCGTTGCCTTTTGCTGGGCCGCTTGATCTTTCACCCCTTGTGGTGCTGCTGTTTTTGCAGATAGTCGTACAAGGCTTATTGCTTCGCTGCTAGGCATCAAGCCAGTAGCACGCATTTGCCTTTACAATGACGCACCGTGACTTATCCAAAGGTTGATCCTCAACCGAACTTTCCGGCAGTCGAAAACGAGACGCTTGATTTCTGGGCTTCCGACGGAACCTTCCAAGCTTCGATTGATCAGCGCGATGCCGGCACCAATGGTGCAAACGAATATGTGTTTTATGACGGACCACCGTTTGCCAATGGTTTACCGCACTACGGGCACTTACTCACTGGGTTTGTGAAAGATGCGGTTCCTCGATATCAAACGATGCAGGGCAAGCGAGTTGAGCGCCGCTTTGGATGGGATTGCCATGGTTTGCCAGCAGAAGCAGAAGCAGAGCGACAGTTAGAGATTTCTGGACGGCAAGCAATCACCGACTTTGGTATTGACAAATTTAATGAGTACTGCAGAGAATCTGTGCTTCGTTACACCGGAGACTGGGAGCGCTATGTAACCCGCCAAGCTCGTTGGGTTGATTTTGCTCACGATTACAAAACGCTTGATGTTTCATACATGGAAAGTGTGATGTGGGCATTTAAGACGCTGTGGGACAAGGGTCTGATTTATGAAGGATTTCGTGTGCTGCCGTATTCGTGGGCACTTGAAACTCCTTTGTCAAACACGGAAACACGCATGGATGATGCGTACAAGCAAGTGCAAGATCCTGCACTGACTGTTGCGTTCGTGCTCGAGACCGGCGAATCACTACTTGCATGGACTACAACGCCATGGACATTGCCGAGCAACTTGGCTCTTGCAGTTGCACCAGACGTGAGTTATGTGCGAGTGCGCCACAACGGAACCATGTACATCTTGGCCGAAGCGCGACTCGGTGCGTATGAAAAAGAATTGGAAGGCGCAGAAGTTATCGATTCGATGCTTGGATCAGCTCTCGTCGGCCGCACGTATACGCCAATGTTTTCTTACTTTGCCGATCAGCCAGATGCATTTCGAATTATTGCGGGAGATTTCGTAACGACAGAAGATGGCACCGGGGTCGTGCATCTTGCACCTGGCTTTGGCGAGGACGACCAACGCGTCTGCAGCGAAAACGGTATCGGACTCGTTGTCCCAGTCGATAGTCGCGGATTGTTCACAAGTGAAGTTCCAGACTTCTTTGGAATGTTGGTGTTCGATGCAAACCCATTGATTATTCGCGAACTTAAATCGCGTGGTGTCGTATTGCGTCACGAAACATACGATCATGCGTATCCGCATTGCTGGCGCACGGGGAAGCCACTCATTTATAAAGCTGTGAGCTCTTGGTTTGTCAATGTGACTGCGGTGAAAGAGCGCATGGTCGCATTGAACGAAGAAATCACTTGGGTGCCCGATCACTTGAAACACGGAAGTTTTGGTAAGTGGCTTGAGAATGCACGCGATTGGACGATCAGTCGCAATCGTTTTTGGGGCTCACCGATACCTGTGTGGCGCAGTGATGATCCCGCGTATCCGCGTATTGATGTGTATGGGAGTCTCGCGGACCTCGAGCGTGATTTTGGTGTCACTGTCACCGAATTGCATCGCCCTGTTGTCGATGACCTAGTCCGACCAAACCCAGACGATCCAACGGGGAAGTCGATGATGCGCAGGGTTCCCGAGGTTCTGGACTGCTGGTTTGAGAGTGGCTCAATGCCGTTTGCTCAAGTGCATTATCCGTTTGAAAATCAGGAATGGTTTGATCAGCACTATCCAGGTGACTTCATAGTTGAATACATCGGTCAAACACGTGGCTGGTTTTACACGCTGCATGTTTTGGCAACTGCATTGTTTGATCGACCCGCTTTTTCTACATGTGTCAGCCACGGAATCGTGTTGGGTGATGACGGCGCAAAGATGTCCAAGAGTCTTCGCAACTATCCAGACCCAATGAACGTGTTTGATACGTATGGCGCTGATGCCATGCGTTGGTATCTGTTGTCTTCGTCAATTTTGCGTGGATCTGACTTCGCCGTAACCGAAGAAGGTATTCGCGACACGGTTCGTCAAGTGATGTTGCCGTTGTGGAACAGCTGGTATTTCTTGTCGCTCTACGCCAATGCGGAGTCAATGACCGGTGCGGTTCGCTACGACTCAACGAATGTCTTAGATCGCTATGTGTTTTCAAAATTGAAGCGATTGATTGAAGACACGACGGTGTCGATGGATCAGTACGACATCTTCAATGCTTGCCAACAAGTTCGTACGTTTTTAGATGTTCTGACAAATTGGTATATCCGGCGAAGTCGCGATCGATTCTGGAAGGGCGATAAGGACGCAATCGATACGTTGCATACGGTGTTGCAGGTTTTGACTCGCATCGCTGCGCCGTTGTTGCCGTTGACTACCGAAAAGATTTATAAAGAACTCACTGGAGAACGAAGCGTGCATTTGGAGAACTGGCCAGACGCGAGCATCGTTCCGAGCGATGAAGAGCTTGAGAAAGTGATGGATCAAGTCCGTGACGTTTGTTCGACAACATTGTCATTGCGCAAGGTACATTCGCGACGTGTTCGACTACCACTTGGAGAACTGACCGTTGCTTCACCGCTGGCTAATGCCTTGCAATCGTTTGTTTCGATCATCACCGACGAAGTGAATGTTCATCAAGTGACCCTCACAACCGAACTTGGTCAAGTTGCCAAACATGAATTGCAACTCATTCCTGCTGCTCTCGGACCGCGCCTTGGCGCCAACACTCAGAAAGTGATTGTTGCGGTGAAGAAGGGCGACTGGTCGATCAACGGAGACGAAGTAATCGCCGGTGGAGTCGCGCTTGAACCACATGAGTTCCAGGTCAGACTGGTTGCGGCTGCGGGCGATACCGAATTGATTGCAAGTGCTGCACTCGCCGACGGTCAAGGAATCGTATTGCTCAACATTGAGCTGACTGATGCACTTCTGGCTGAAGGTGCTGCACGCGACATCGTGCGTATGGTGCAGCAAGCTCGACGTGAAGCAGGGTTGGCGGTTTCGGATCGCATTAATTTGACACTCGGATTACCAGAGTCACTCCAGTCACAAGTGTCCCAATTTGAGCCCTACATTGCCTCTGAAACCCTTGCTCAGCGCATTGAGTGGGTTCAGGGCCTACATCCAACTGGGGATTTGGATGGGAATCCCGTCCATATAGGTGTCGATCAAGTACGGTAAAGCGCCAAGTTCGAGAGGGAAACATGCCATCAGCATCAGCAAAGAAGAAGGCCCTAGTTAAAAAGACCAAGGCCAAGAAGTCGGCGGACGCGAAAAAGAAAGCCGATCTTGCCAAGAAAGTTGCTGCGCAAAAAGTACTCGCTAAGAAGAAGGCTGATCTTGCCAAGAAAGTTGCTGCGCAAAAGAAGCTCGCTGCGCAAAAGGTACTCGCTAAGAAGAAGGCTGATCTTGCGAAGAAAGTTGCTGCGCAAAAGAAGCTCGCTGCGCAAAAGGTACTCGCTAAGAAGAAGGCTGATCTTGCGAAGAAAGTTGCTGCGCAAAAGAAACTCGCTGCGCAAAAGAAGATTGCCGAGCAGAAAGCGCTCGCATTGAAGAAAGCCGAGTTGGCCAAAAAAGTGGCTGCGAAAAAAGCACTTGAGGCCGCGCGCAAGAAGGCAATTCGCGAGAAAGAGATGGAGCGAAAAAAGATCGCTGCGCAGCGCAAGAAAGACTTGGCTCTGCAACAGAAGATCAAAGCGCAGGCCGCCAAAGAGGCTGCCAAGGAAAAGGCGCGTATCGCCGCAGAGAAGTTGGTGCTGAAAGCAGCACAGGAAGCTGAGAAGCTTCGAATTCGAGAAGAAAAAGAAGCTGCTCGACTAGCGCTTGCTGCGGAAAAAGAGGCTGCGCGCGAGGCCGAGCTACGCGCGAAGCGCAAGCCAGAACCACCACCACGTCCGACGCCTATCAAGACTGAGTTTGCAGATGGTATTCAGGCAACGAAGGATTTCGATCTGAAGTTTTTGGCTAGTCAGCGAGAGCTCATTCTTGAAAAGAAAGCAGTTTTGCTTCGTCAGGCACTGCGACTTGATGATGAGGCAAATTCTCTGATTCAAGATGTTGAAATGGGCGATGTGCAGTTTGACGAAGAAGGCGGCGAAGGCGACACCATGGTGGTTGAGCGCTCTCGTGACCTCATGCTGTCGGCGCAGGCTCGACAGATCATTGAAGAGTTGGATGCTGCACTCGAGCGGATCAAGACTGGTGACTATGGATATTCCGTTCACAGCGGTTTGGCGATTCCTCGAGAGCGTCTCAAAGCGATTCCAGAAACTACTGAATCAGTTCTTGAGCGCGTCGGTGGCATTGGGCGTCGATGATCGACGCCACACCAGACGCATTTCACACAGCCCAGTCAGGTAGTCGATTCGTGTTCGTTAAATCATTGCGCATGAGTCTGTTGGTGTCTGTCATTGTTACGTTGCTTGACCAGTTATCAAAGGCTTGGGCACTGCGAGACCTTACTGATGGAAAAATCATTGATGTGATCTGGACCATGCGATTCAATTTGACCTACAACCGCGGGATGGCTTTCTCGCGCGGAACTGGTGTGGGGCCGATAATCGGTGTGATTGGACTAGTGGTTGTAGTGATGCTGCTGTTGTCATTGAGGCGAGCCGACAATGTATTGACTCGCTTGGCAACAGGTTTGATCATTGGTGGTGCAATGGGGAACATCTTGGATCGTCTCTTTCGAGGCTCCGGGTGGATGCGTGGGGCTGTTATTGACTTCATCGATTTTCAATGGTGGCCAGTGTTTAACGTCGCAGACATGGCAATCATGATTGGAGCCGCGACAATGATCATTGCGATGCTCAAATACAACTCTCAGATCGAACGAACGGACGGCCAATAGTGCTGAATGAAATAATTCCTGCGGCACTCAATGAGCAGCGCCTTGACCGCATAGTTGCGTTGATCGCCGATGTGAGTCGTGCCTCTGCCGCATCGTTAATTCAGGCTGGCGGAGTGGTGGTCGACGGAGTGTGTGCCGAAACTGGCAAAACCAAAATTGCAGAAGGCCAGACGATCGCAATCGATACAGCGTTATTGCCAAAAAAGGAATTGCCAACTGCTGACGCTTCGGTGATCTTGGATGTGGTCTTCGAGGACACCGACGTTGTGGTGATTAATAAGAGTGCAGGCTTGGTCGTCCATCCTGGTGCAGGCAACCCAACAGGCACGATGGTCAATGGGGCTCTCGCACGTTTTCCTGAAATGGCATCTGCTGGTGACCCATTGCGTCCTGGTGTTGTGCATCGACTAGATGCCGGAACAACTGGTTTGATGGTGATGGCGAAAACGCAGGCGGCATACGAAGCACTAGTTGATGCCTTATCCAAGCGCGAGGTCAAGCGCACATATTTGGCGCTCGTGTGGGGGCATCCAACAGTTTTGTCTGGCACCATCGATGCTCCAATCGGTAGAGATCAGAAAGACCCAACACGCATGGGAGTCGTTGTCGACGGCAAGGCCGCGCGAACACGATTTGAAGTGAAGTCCAAGTTTGATCTGCCGTTACCAAGTTCGTTAGTTGAGTGCAATCTAGAAACTGGACGTACTCACCAAATCAGAGTTCACCTTGAATCAATTGGCCATCCCGTAGTGGGAGACTCGACTTACGGAGGTGCACGAAGTTCTCTCTCGGCTCCGCGTCCGATGTTGCATGCCGCGCAGTTGGCATTTTTGCATCCAATTAGCGGTCAATCAATGTCGTTTGAAGCCGAAATGCCCGACGACATGAAAGCGCTGCTTGCTCGTTGTAGCTAATTGCTTCGATAACAGATGGTTTAATGATGCAATTCTGGCCAAGGCGAAGTGCCTTTAGCCGCAGAGGCAATTTTTGCCAACGTGTAATCCTCGAGATGCTCGCGCATGTGTTCGCCAGCAACATTCCAAATGGCTAGCAAAACGCAATGGCCTTCATGATCACAAGAACCATCCTGGTGTGGTTTGCCAAAATCGCCAACGCTGATCGGACCATCGGCTGCTGCAATTATTTGTGAGAGCATGATTTCCTCTGGCGGTCGAGCGAGGGTGTATCCACCGCCAACACCACGTTTTGATTTGACCAAGCCTGCACCTTTGAGAACTAAAAGAATCTGCTCAAGATATGGCTGTGGAAGCGCGGTGCGAGTCGCAATGTCGCGAACCGATGTTGGGCCTGGCTCACCCTCGTGGAGGGCGAGAGAGAGGAGAGCGCGACACGCATAGTCGCCCCGAGTAGATACACGCACGGTTGTAGTGTAGATCGCGTGCTTGATCCAACGCTTCCTCAGTATTCAGGGGGTTGTATCTCCAGCATTATTCCAAGTCTGCTCGGGCCGAAGGGCACGGATTCGGTGCCTGCGTGGATGCCGAAAGCAGTCGAGGGAGCGAATCAAGTTGTATTGCTCGTACTTGACGGTCTTGGTTGGCATCAACTTCAAAGCAATATTGTGCATGCACCAACGATTTCTCGAATGCAGGGTGGAGCGATCACCACTGTTGCTCCGTCGACAACAGTGACGGCTTTGACATCGATTGCAACAGGTTTGACACCCGGAGAACACGGCTTAATGGGGTATCGCATGGACATGGGGCGACACGTGATGCAGATGTTGCGCTGGGGTGACGAAAAGGGTGATCTGCGATCCACGTATCCGCCAGAGATGGTGCAACCATGCCCGCCATTTATGGGTGCTTCAGTACCTGTATTGAGCAAAGCAGAACTTGAAGGGTCCGCATTTACCGAAGCGCACTTGCGTGGTTCTCGTCCGATGGGCTGGAGATCGTCTTCGAGCATTGCAGTGCAAGTTGGTCTCTTGTTGCGTTCAGGTCAGAAGTTTATTTATGCGTATTACGACGGAGTTGACAAGATTGCTCACGAGCGCGGTTTTGGCGATTACTACCAAGCAGAGTTGCGCCAAGCAGATCGACTAGTTGCAGATGTTCTTGAGCAACTGACACCTGGAAGTGTGTTGATAGTGACTGCGGATCATGGCCAAGTACACATCGGTGATGCATCAATAACTCCTCACCGCGATGTGCTCGATCAAGTTGCGTACCAATCTGGCGAGGGTAGGTTTCGATGGCTTCATGCGCGAAACGGTGCAACGCAGTCGCTTTATGTAACTGCAAAAGAAATGTACGGCGACGTTGCTTGGGTCGTCACTCGTGATGAGACAATCGAGAATGGCTGGTTTGGTCCGCGAGTTACCGATGCAGCGCGTAAGCGTCTCGGCGACGTTGCACTCGTACCGTTTAAGGATGTCAGTTTTCATGAGCCATTTGACACTGGTCCGTATCAGCTGGTTTGTAGGCACGGCTCGTTAACAGAAGCCGAAATGCATGTTCCATTGTTGGCATTTGCTCAATAGCCGTGAGATAATGCAACCATGACTGAAGTAGTACAAGAAGGACCTGCAGAGATTCCAAACGAAACGGTGACTGCACCGGCAAAGGTGATGCGCATTGGCTCGATGATCAAGCAGCTGCTTGACGAAGTGCATTCAATGACAATGGATGGACCGGCACGTGAACGTCTTGCAGAAATCTATGAACGCTCAATTGTCGAATTAACTGAAGCACTGTCACCCGACCTGGCAGAAGAGTTGCGGATGTTGTCGCTGCCTTTTCGCGATGGTGTGACCCCGTCGGACAGCGAGTTGCGGGTTGCCAAAGCCCAATTGGTGGGTTGGCTTGAAGGGCTGTTCCATGGGATTCAGGCAACATTGTTTGCCCAACAATTGGCTGCGAATCAGCAGTTGAATCAGATGCGCCAGCTACCCAGCGGTCCAGGTGGGCAGACGGGTCCTGAAATCTCGGACCGCCCCGGCACGTATCTCTAGCCGAAAGCAAATTCGCACCGGTGAAGTTCTCGGGTAAGCAACACGGGCAAACACCCCACTGATAATCTCTCTCCTCCAACACGGCTTTTAACCTCAAACATCGATCGAAAACGAAAGGAGATCTCAGTGGGAGACTCGTTTACCCACTTGCATGTCCACACCGAGTTTTCGATGTTGGATGGTGCGTCGCGACTTGATGAGTTGGTCGCCGCAGCCGTAGCTGATGGTCAACCCGCGTTGGGGATGACCGATCACGGCAATATGTACGGAACGCTTGATTTTTATCGACAGTGCAAAGAGCAGGGAATTAAGCCGATCATTGGCACTGAGGCATACATGGCTCATGAGCATCGCTCTGAGCGGCCATCTCGACGAGGCAGAGTGGACGATTCGGGTGGTGAAACCGAATCAGGTGGCAAGGTGTATTACCACCTCACGCTCCTTGCCGAAAACAATGTGGGCTACAAGAATTTGATTCAGTTATCGAGCCGCGCGTTTTTAGAGGGCTACTACTACCAACCGCGTATTGACTGGGAGTTGTTACACGAGCACCATGAAGGTCTAATCGCAACGAGCGGATGCTTGGGCGGACACGTGTTGCAGCGACTCATGAAGGGCGACATCACTGGCGCCCATGATTGCGCAGGGCGACTGCAAGATATTTTTGGCAAAGACAATTTCTTCATCGAATTGCAAGATCATGGATTAGCGGATCAGAAACGGACTAATCCGCTACTGATAGAACTCTCACGCAAAATAGGCGCGCCATTGCTTGCCACAAACGACACCCACTACACGCATCGCGACGATCATGCTGCACATGATGCGTTGTTGTGTGTGCAAACGGGATGCACTATGTCGGACCCGAACCGGTTCAAGTTTGAGGGCACCGAGCATTATTTAAAGAGTGCACAAGAGATGCAGTGGTTGTTTCGAGACGTACCAGAAGCCTGCAGCAACACGCTATGGATTGCTGAGCGAGCAAACATTGAGATTGAGTTTGGAAAACCGGTTCTTCCAAACTTTGAACTCCCCGCCGGTTTCAAGACCGACGGCGAATATTTGCATCACCTGGCTCTCGAAGGGGCCAAGGAGCGATGGGGTCAAAAACTTCCACCTGCAGTGATCGAGCGATTGAACTTTGAATTGCAAACGATTGAGCAGATGGGTTTCAGCTCGTATTTCTTGATCGTGTGGGACATGATTCGTTATGCACGTGATCATTCGATACGTGTTGGCCCCGGTCGTGGATCGGCGGCAGGCTGCGCAGTTGCGTATTGCTTGCGTATCACCGATTTGGACCCAATCAAGTACGACTTGCTGTTCGAAAGATTCTTAAATCCGAGTCGCGTCACGATGCCCGATATTGATATGGACTTTGACTCGCGTTATCGCGATCAAATGATTCGTTATGCGTCAGATAAATATGGTCGCGACCACGTTGCGCAAATCATTACGTTTGGCACCATCAAGGCACGCAACGCGGTGCGTGATGCCGCGAGAGTGCTTGGCAAGCCGTATGTTGTTGGCGACAAAATCGCCAAGCTGATGCCACCCGTAGTCATGGGGCGCGACACTCCGCTCAAGTTTTGTTTAGAGCCAGATCCGAAAGGTGAGCACAAAGACGGATATCGCGCAGCAGCAGAGTTGCGAGCGTTGTACGACTCAGATAGCGAAGTCAAAGAAGTTGTGGACGTGGCTCGCGGGCTTGAAGGTCTAAAGCGCAACGTTGGTATTCATGCCGCAGCGGTAGTGATTACAAAGGAAAAATTGACGGAATATCTGCCGATTCAACGCAAAACCGAGCAGGGCCAGAACCCGGAAGACGCACCGGTTGTGACGCAGTTCGAAATGCATGGTGTTGAGGCGCTGGGCCTGCTCAAGATGGACATTTTGGGACTGCGCAACCTAGACGTTCTGAGCGATGCAAATGCCATGATTCGTCAGTTCCGTGACAGCGATTTTGATGTCGACAAATTGCCCATCGACGACAAACCAACCTTTGAGCTACTTGCGCGTGGTGACACCATCGGAGTTTTCCAATTGGAGAGCACCCCAATGAGGGCGTTGTTGCGTTCATTAATGCCTGAGACGTTTGAGCATCTCTCTGCTGTGCTTGCTTTGTATCGCCCTGGTCCGATGGGCGAAAACATGCATAACGATTTTGCCGACTATAAAAACAAGCGAAAAAAGAACGAATATTTCCATCCCGATGCCGCCGAACTATTGGGTGATACGTACGGGCTCATGATCTATCAAGAGAGCGTGATGCGCGTTGCTCAGAAGTTTGCCGGGTACTCGCTAGCCGAAGCAGACACATTGCGAAAAGCTTGCGGCAAAAAAGACAAAGTTGCGATGGCGGAACAGCGTGCGGGTTTTGAAGCTGGTTGTATCAAGTTGGGATATGGCGATGAGTTGGGCACAACCATTTTCGACATGATCGAAAAGTTCGCTGACTATGCATTTGCGAAAAGTCACGCATATGGCTACGGATTGATTTCGTATCAAACCGCATATCTAAAAACTCACTTTCCGGTTGAGTACTTGGCGTGTTTGCTCACCAGTGTGAAGACCAATTACGACAAGGCGGCTGTGTATCTTTCCGATGCACGAATGAACAACATTGTTGTGCTCACGCCCGACATCAATCTTTCTGGGGTCAATTTCGAGCCAGTTCTCGATGGCGAGGAGCGCAAGATCACATTTGGTCTGTCGGCTATTCGCAACGTTGGCGAGGGATTGAGTACGAAAATTGTCGAGCATCGCAACACGTACGGTCCTTTTGAATCTTTCTACGATTTCGCTGAACGAGTGCCAACTGATGTATTGAACAAGAGGGCGATTGAATCGTTGATTAAAGCTGGTGCATTCGACAAGCTTGGCCACCCACGCAAGGGGTTGCTTGCTTCATTCATGCCGATTATCGACACGACTCTGAAACGTCGCGAAGAAAAAGATCAGGGCGTTATGAGCCTCTTCGGTGAAATGGAAGAGACCGAAGGCGGGTTTAGTGAGCGTCAATTGATTCCAGACTTGCACTTCGAGAAGGCTGAACAGTTGAAGTTTGAAAAGGAAATGCTTGGTCTGTATGTTTCTGACCACCCGTTGATGGGCATTGAAGGTGCACTACGACGTCGAGTTGATTGTTCAATTCCTGAAGCACTTGAGTCGGCAGACGGCGTCTTTATGACTATTGGCGGCATCGTCAACCAAGTGAATAGGCGCTACACGAAGCGTGGCGATCAGATGGCAACGTTCATGTTGGAGGATTTGCAAGGTGCAATTGAAGTAACCGTATTCCCTAAAACTCTCGAGAAGTATGGGCATCAACTTGCCGATGACATGCTGATCTCGGTTCGGGGCAGAATGGATGCTCGGGACGAAACAAAGGTGGGCTTTATGGCCACCGAAATTATTGTTTTGGAAGGCTTACGCTCCTCGCAGGACTCGCTGCATCTGCGATTCAGCGCGCAAGCGATCACTGAAACTTTAATTTCCGATCTACAGGCAGTGCTGAAAGAGCATCCAGGTGATTCACCTGTATTTCTTCATCTCTCAGATGACAAAGCAGTGAGCCTTGGAGCCGAATATACGGTCAACCTAGATCGAGTGATGGGTCAATTACGAGCGTCGTTCGGGGATGCCGCAACGATTGCATAGATGCCCGTGCCGAAACCGTAGTTTTGCTGGCAGACTGTAGTCATGTCACTTGAGGTTGAGACGCGTGATTGTGGGTCTCTGACCGATGCCGAACTTGATGAGTTGGCGGCGATGGGTGGGGCATTTGGAATTGGCCCGGTTTCGAAGGCCAAAGACGAATGGGTCTTGTTCACTAGCGCACGTATTGACGGCAAAATTCACGGTTTCACCTTCTCGACGCTCGAGCGCATTGGCGGCACTCCATGTGTGCTGCTCGGAATGATGAGTGTTAAAAAGACAGCCAAGCGTGACACGGTGTTGAAGGGCCTGATGGGCGAGGCGTATCACCGAGCACTCATGGCTTTCCCTGATGAGGATGTCGTTGTTGGTTCACGATTCGCATCTGCGGCCGGTCTCGAGGCTTTTAAGTCACTGACTGAGTTGATTCCTCGACCAAGCCATCGCGCAGTTGGCGAAGAGCGCGCATGGGGCAAGCGCTTGGCCCGACGCTTCGGAGTCGAGTCTTCGTACGACGACCAGAGCTTTACGGTGAAGGTCAATGCGCAAAGCGGATTTCTTGATCATGAGACATTGAAGCCAGAAAAGATCGATGCCGATGTTGCAGCACAGTTTGCAACTGCAACCAAGGCCAAGAGTGGCGTTGTGATTGTGCACGGTTGGACTATGGCCGAGTCTCTGGCCAAACTCGGCAAACACTAAGCAGTCAACTTTGGAGTTCGCCGACGTTGTACGCGGTCGGCGCATGACGCGTGCGTTTTCAAAACAACCAGTTGATTCGAAACTTGTTTCGCAGATCATAGATCTTGCGTCTCGCGCTCCATCTGCAGGCAAGACGCAGGGATGGCATGCCATCATCATCGATTCGAGTGCGACTGCAAAATTCTGGGATGACACGCTGGCGATGGAGAAGCGAGAGAGTTTTCGCTGGAAGCAATTATTGGATGCCCCTGTTATCGCATTGGTGTTTGCTGATCCCGAGTCATATGTGGAGCGTTACTCCGAGCACGACAAGGCGCACACCGGACTGGGTGCAAGCACAGAAGTATGGCCGACTCCGTATTGGACTGTTGATGCATCGTTCGCGGCGATGACAATGCTTCTTGCTGCAGAGGATGTGGGATTGGGAGCGTTATTTTTTGGAGTGTTTCATGGTGAACAACAGCTACGAACCAGGCTGCATGTTCCTGAAGCTATGCAATTAATTGGTGCTATCGCGCTTGGGTGGCCTGATGGTCGCGAAGCGGGGAACGAATCTCACCAAACAGAAAAAGGATTAAGTGCAACTCGAGCTCGACGCAGTGCCGAGCAAATCATTCACCTGAACGGTTGGTAAATCAGCTAGTTGTGGATTGCAGGGCAATACGTAGTGCTTCGTCAAAAGTCTTCGCGTCGTGTGCTGGAGCCATGCACGTGTACTGACGGCACACATAGGCAAGATCATCTTTGCGGTCATGCCAAATAGGCGAGTCATATCGCTCACCCCATGCACAAACCACGGTAGGTAGCCACTGACCGTGTAACTGCATGACCAAGTCGGGGCGATTGCCAGTAATTGCAATTTCGATAACGCCACGGTGTCGCAGATGTGCGGCGCTGAGCAGATTACCAAATGCGGTTGGAGCGCTTGCGGCGATTTGGAGAAGTAATTGCGAAATCTGGTCGGCGTGATTCGCGAAACGTTCCTCGCCAGTGAGAGCAGCAAGTCGATACAGCGCAAACGCTGCTGTCGAATTGGCTGAAGGAGTTGCGTTGTCCATCACATCTTTTTGCCGCACTATCAATTGCTCACCGTCATGCGATGTCGTAAAGACACCACCGTTTTCCGTATCCCAGAAATCAGACAACAGTTTGTCGGCGATGGTTTTTGCGTGAGTAATCCATGAGGCCTGTCCGGTTGCCTCGGCGAGTCTTGTGAAGCCATCAACGAGTTGAGCGAGGTCTGCAGCGAGTGCCGAATGTTGCGCTTGAGGTTTTCCATCTTGATGCCAGCTGCGCTTGATGATTGTTGAATCAGATTCGGTGCACAGTTGGTTGAGGAGAAATTCTCCGTTCTTTACAGCAGCAGCAAGCCAATCCGGTCGTTGCAGCAATGTGGACGCTTCTGCCAGCGTTGCAAGCATCATCCCATTCCATTCGGTGAGTACCTTGTCGTCGAGTCCTGGGCAAGAGCGAGTATTGCGGGAATCAAGCAATAGCGCTCGAGCACGTTCAACTTGAGAGCTTCTCAAAAGATCACCGCGGTGGTGCAGTCTGCTCAAAATATTTGCACCCTCAAAGTTTCCTGCTTCGGTCACTTCGTACCAATCAAGGGCAACTTCATGCAGATCTGGGGGGAGAACTTCTACGACCTGCTGCTTTGACCACACATAGAAATGTCCTTCGACACTATGACCTTGTTCGTCAACCGAATCCGCATCCTGCGCAGAAAAAAAGCCTCCGTCTGGGTGACTCAGATCGCGCAGCACATATTCAATTGTTTCGGAGGCAATCTGCAACCAACGAGGTTGCTTAAGCGCAACTCCTGCGTGCAAGTAGATGCGAGCGAGTAATGCCTGGTCGTACAACATTTTTTCAAAGTGCGGTACCAGCCATTGGGCATCAACGCTGTATCGAGCAAAACCTCCACCGAGGTGGTCGTACATTCCACCAGAGGCCATCGCATCAAGCGACGTGGTGAGAATTTCCAGAAGCTCTGGGTTTGGATTGTCGAGATACACCCGAAGTAGCAGGTCGAGATTCATGGTGCTCGGAAATTTTGGTGCAGAGCCAAAGCCACCCCAGGCAGGATCAAATGATTGTCTCATTTGTTCGATAGCAGCGTTCAGGTGCGGGGGACCGATTAACTCATGTTCTGCACTGCCACTGTTGTCGGAGTTGTTGGTGATTCTGCTAGTTCGACTCAAACTTTCCATGAGTGCTGCAATGTTGTTCTCAATGTCATCTCGACGGTTGTGCCAAGCATCAGTTATTGCGTTCATGAGTTGGATAAATGTGGGTTTCGGAAAATATGTACCACCATAAAATGGCTTTGCATCCGGTGTGAGGAACACAGTCATTGGCCAGCCGCCACGACCGGTCATGGCTTGGACGGCGTCCATATAAATCGCGTCGACGTCTGGTCGCTCTTCACGATCGACTTTGATGTTGACGAACAACTCATTCATGAGCGAAGCAGTTTCGACATCTTCAAAACACTCGTGGGCCATGACATGACACCAGTGGCACGCCGAATATCCAACCGAGAGAAGTATTGGCTTGCCGGTTGCGCGGGCGAGAGCAAAAGCATCCTCTCCCCACGGATACCAATCAACTGGGTTTTCGCAATGTTGGCGAAGGTATGGGCTGATCTCGTGACTGAGGCGATTGGACATGTTTACGAAATGGTGATGACGGAAGTAAATCCCAGTGTTGGGTAAGGAGCTTTTGCGGCTATAGAAACCTTGAGCGTGCAAGAGCCAGGCAGCGCGGAAGCAACGAGCGCCGAATTTTTCAACTTACACGGACCACTAACTATTTTGAATGTTCGAGTGCCTTTCGACGGACTCCGGAGCAATTCGCTCAAGGGAGTTTTTGTCTTTGTGGAAAGTGTGGAAGTCGTAAGCCAGGCTCCAGATTCGGGAACGGTTGTTGCTGAGAAAATTGTTTTTACGATTGAGTTGTTAACGCCGCTAGCGATGGTGATTGAGTAGCGAAGAAACTTACGTAGGTCTTTGATGGTCGATTGATATGTAGTGGCAACCGCATTTGTAATGGCGATGCAATCTGCTGGCTGGCTTGTGGTTGATGCTCCTGGCTCAGTGCACCGGTACCACTGGCTGGTGGCAGTGGTTGATGAAGTTGAGACGGTACCAACTGCAAGCGCGCCAATTCGACCTTCCGTGGCAAGTGATGCACTAATAATTTTTGGAAACATCACATCGAGCTCAGCAAAGGCGCCAACAAGGTTGACTAGTCCGTAGCCAAACGTTGTGTCTCGCCCAAGCGCACCAATGTCGGTGGCTGTGCGTTGCAATATGTCGCGCACTTGTGCGGCAGTGATCGAAGGCTGAGCAGCAAACAACAATGCAGCTGCACCGGTGACAAACGCTGCGGCCATGCTGGTTCCGCTCTGAATTCTGTAGTCATTACTGGCGGTGGAAAGGATGGAAGCACCTGGGGCCGCAAGGTCGATATAGTCGCCTCGTTGATCAAATGAAGTCACACTGTTATTACGGTCAACTGCGGTCACTGCCAGTGCGAGATCGCTTGCTGCTGGCCATTTTGGTGTTGAGTCTGCTGCACCATTTCCGGCGGCTGCAA
>Ga0194055_10000257_pt1 | contig 41468 bp, 31 predicted proteins | sample SepL449m_MetaG_FD_155482 | JGI IMG/M metagenome (GOLD analysis project Ga0194055, IMG submission 155482) | Anoxic zone freshwater microbial communities from boreal shield lake in IISD Experimental Lakes Area, Ontario, Canada - Sep2016-L442-9m | ecosystem: Environmental > Aquatic > Freshwater >... | reverse complement strand
GTTGGTTGAACGGCTCGGTTGGTTGAACGGCTCGGTTGGTTGAACGGCTCGGCCTTCAGGCGTTCGTGGTCCGGTGCTTGTTCGCTACTCGATGATGGCGATGACGTCGCCGGGTCCTACGGACTCACCTGGGGCCACCCGGACCTCGGTGATGGTCCCCGCCTTCTCGGCGTTGACGTTGTTCTCCATCTTCATCGCTTCGAGCACACACACGGTCTGGCCCATCTCCACGGTGTCGCCCACGTCTACGAGGACCTTGACGATCGTCCCCTGCATGGGGACGGCCACCGTGCCCGAACCTCCGGCGGCCGCAGCCGACTTGGTGCGCTTGGGCGCTGCACCGCGAGCTCCACCGCCAGATCCCTGGACGGCGACAGCATCCCCGAGGTCGGGAACCCACAGCTTGACCTGGTAGCGACGACCATCGACCTCAGCGGTCACATCGCGGAGCACCCGGGGGGTGGCCTCTTCGCCCTCGGCCGGCGCCGGTGCGGGTGGTGCGACATAGGCCGTGATGCCGGAGAGGTCGAGGGTCTGCTCCACCCAGTTGGTGGAGTGCTCACCGGCCACGAAGTCCGGGTGCTCGAGGATGGCGACATCGGCGGGCAACGTGGTGGCCACCCCTTCGATCACCGTTTCGGCGATAGCCCGAAGCATGCGCTTGCGAGCCGCTTCGCGGTCATGGCCCCAGACGACCAGCTTGGCCACCAGGTTGTCGTAGTACTGACTGACCGTGTCGCCCGATTCGTAGCCGGCATCGAGTCGCACGCCAGGACCGCCCGGGGCGACCATGCGGGTGATGGTCCCAGGTGAAGGGGTGAAGGCTCCTCCTGCCGGGTTTTCGGCGTTGATCCGGACTTCGATGGCGTGCCCGTTGCACTGCACGTCGTCCTGGGTGAAGCCCAGGGGTTCCCCGGCCGCCACCTTGAGCTGCCACTCGACAAGATCGAGGCCGGTAACCAGTTCGGTGACGGGGTGCTCGACCTGCAGCCGGGTGTTCATCTCCAGAAAGAAGAACTCGCCGTCTTGGTAGAGGAACTCCACCGTGCCGGCGTTCACGTAGCCGCACGCTTTGGCGACCTTGACCGAGGCCTCGCCCATGGCCACCCGGACCTCGTGGGGGAAGTTCGGGGCCGGGCTCTCTTCGACCAGTTTCTGGTGGCGGCGCTGTGCCGAGCAGTCGCGCTCACCGAGCCACAGGGCGTTCCCGTGGGTGTCGCAGATGACCTGCATCTCGACGTGGCGGGGCCAGGCCAGGTAGCGCTCGACGTAGCACTCGTCGCGGCCGAAGTAGGACAGGGATTCGCGCATGGCCGACTCCAGCGCATCGGCGGCGGCATCGGGGCCGGCGACGACCTTCATGCCTCGACCGCCTCCACCGAAGGCGGCCTTGATGGCCACGGGCCAGCCGAACTCGGCACCGAAGGCGACCACCTGGTCAGGCGAGGTGAGCACGTCGGTCCGACCGGGGACACCCGACACCCCGGCTCGCTCGGCGGCGTGGCGGGCGCTGATCTTGTCACCCATCACCTCGATGGCCTCGGGCGGGGGGCCGATAAAGGTGACGCCCCGCTCCGTGATGGCCCGAGCGAAGTCGGTGTTCTCGGAGAAGAAGCCGTATCCGGGGTGGACAGCATCGGCTCCGCTGCGCTCGATGACATCGAGGATGGCCTCGGTGTTCAGGTAGCTTTCCGCCGCCGTCTGCCCGCCGAGGGCGTAGGCCTCGTCGGCCAGGCGCACGTGGAGGGCGTCGCGGTCGAGTTCGGAGTAGACGGCCACCGTGGCGATGCCCATCTCTCGGCACGTCCGGATGACCCGGACGGCGATCTCTCCCCGGTTTGCGATGAGGACCTTCTTGAGCACGCTGCGCCTTTCGAAATCGAACTGGCAAGGACGGTGTCCGCCGTCAATGGCGGAACCGCTCCTTGTCCCACAGTGGGGTGTCCCCACTCTGTCATGCCGACGGTTGGTGTCCCGGCACGGTAGCGCCCGGTAATGGGCTTCCGGCACGGTTGCGTCGACGTCGGCGGTACAGACTGTCACGGGCCGTAGGGTGTCTGCCATGTCGGAGACCAGATTCGTGGACGTGCGGCGGTTCGCGTCGATCGACTCGACCAACCGGTACCTGCTCGACGAGGCACGTGCCGGGGCCAAGGAGGGGGTCGTGGCCGTGGCCGACCACCAGACGGCTGGGAGGGGACGCCTGGGGAGGACCTGGCAGGCGCCATCGGGGGCGAACCTTCTGCTGTCTGTTCTGCTGCGACCGTCTGTCCCCGCAGATGAGCGGCACCTGGTGACGGCGGCCGTGGCCCTAGCTGCCACCGATGCCATCGCTGCGCAAGGCTGGACGACGATTGATACGAGCGGGCCTGAACCTCTTCGGATCGGGATCAAGTGGCCGAACGATCTGGTGGCGCCGGATGGGCGGAAGCTGGCCGGGGTCCTAGCCGAGGCCGATCTGAGCTCCGGATCGGCGGAGATGCCGCCCCCGGTGGTGGTCGGCATCGGGATCAACCTCAACTGGCCGGCATCCGATGACGACCTTCCGCCCGAGCTTCGGGGAGCCGCTACTTCACTCCGACAGTTGACTGGGAGCCCCGTGGACCGCGACGTCCTGCTCGAGGGGTTTTTGGATAGGCTCGAAGTGCGGGTTGTGGCGCTCGACATGGCTGACGGGCGAGCCAGTCTGGCCGACGCCCTCCGATCTGGGTGCACCACGCTCGGGACGAGGGTGCGGGTGGAGCTTCCTGATGGATCCTTCGAGGGGACCGCCACCGGGATCACCCCTGAGGGACATCTGGTGGTGGATGTCGACGGTGAGCGCCGGACCGTGGTGGCGGGCGATGTCGTGCATGTACGCCCCGGCGTGTACCCCGGCACCTGATCCCGCAGTCGACGCAGGCACCGTGAAACGGCAGTAGCGATTCGCTCAGCAATCCGATGGCGTTCCCCGAGGGGTTCCCCTGAGGAGTGGCAGATCCACGGCTACGCTGTTCCGCTATGCGACTACTCGTGACCGGCGGAGCCGGATTTATCGGATCCAACTTCGTCCGCTACTGGATCGACCGCCATCCCGACGACGCCGTGGTGGCGTACGACGTCCTGACCTACGCCGGGAACCGGCCCAACCTCGACGACGTCGAGGACCGGATCGCCTTCGTCCAAGGAGATATCGGCGATCTCGACCAGGTCACGGCCACCCTGGCCGAGCACGACATCGACGTGATCGTCAACTTCGCCGCGGAGTCCCACAACAGCCTGGCCATCTTGGACCCCACCCGGTTCTTCCAGACCAACGTGATGGGCACCCAGACCCTGGCCGAGGCGGCACGTCGCCACGGAGTGGCCCGGTTCCACCACATCTCCACGTGCGAGGTCTACGGCGACCTCCCGCTCGACTCGGACGACGTCTTCACCGAGGAGACTCCGTATCGGCCCCGGACCCCGTACAACGCATCCAAGGCCGGTGGCGACCACGCTGTTCGGGCATACGGCGAGACCTATGGGCTCCCCATCACCATCACCAACTGCTGCAACAACTACGGGCCCTATCAGTTTCCCGAAAAGGTGATCCCCCTCTTCACCTCCCGCGCCCTCGACGATCAGCCGCTGCCGCTGTACAAGTCGACGCAGAACAAGCGCGAGTGGCTCCACGTGGATGACCACTGCAGCGCCATCGAACTGGTGCTCGAGCGCGGCGTGGTGGGGGAGACCTACAACGTCGGCAGCGGTGTCGAGGCATCGATCGAGCAGATTGCGGACGCCGTGCTGGATGCAGCCGGCAAGCCGCAGTCGCTGAAGGAGATCGTCCCGGATCGCCCCAGCCATGACCGCCGCTACCTGCTCGACTCGTCGAAGATCCGCCGGGAGTTGGGCTGGGAGGCGACGGTGCCGTTCGAACAGGGCCTGGCCGACACGGTGGCCTGGTATGCGGACAACCGCAGCTGGTGGGAGCCGCTGAGGGACCGGGCGCCCGTGGTCGAAGGGGCCTGGGCCGGACCTGAGTCCGGCAATACCTCGAAGTGAGCGAGCCGCAGCGCGTCCTGGTAACGGGTGGTAACGGCCAGCTGGGTCGAGACGTACGCGATGTCCTGGCTGGTGGCATCCCCGTGGGCGGGCTTGCCGAGTCGGCGCTGGCCGGCTCGATCCTTCCCGTGGTGACGCCGGGGACCTTCGAGGTCCTGGCTACCGATATCGACACACTCGACCTGGTGGACCGTGACGCCGTGCGTGACGCAGTGCACAGGTTCCGTCCCGACTTGATCCTGCACGGTGGCGCCTACACGGCGGTCGATGCATGCGAGTCGGATCCGGACACGGCGTTCGCGGTCAATGCCATGGGCACGCGGCACATGGCCGAGGCGGCCACATCAGTGGGGGCGCACATCGTCTATGTCTCCACCGACTACGTCTTTGACGGGCAGTCCGATCGGCCCTACGTCGAGTGGGATGCCCCGGGGCCGCGCTCGGTATACGGCAGGAGCAAGCTCGGCGGCGAGCAGGAGATCCGAGCGCTGTCCGGGGCCGCAGGGACCATCGTGCGCACTGCATGGGTGAGTGGTGCACACGGGGCCAACATGGTGAAGACCGTGCTTCGGGTGGCGGCCGGCGACCCAGAGGGAACCCTCCGCTTCGTAGATGACCAACATGGATGTCCGACCTTCACCGCTGACTTGGCCCGGGCCATCGTGCGACTCGGTGTCGACCGGCGGCCGGGCACGTTCCACGTAACGAACCAGGGGGAGACCACCTGGTTTGGATTCGTTCAGGCCACGATGGCGGCGGCCGGACTCGATCCTGGTCGCGTGGAGGCCATCTCCACCGCCGACCTGCAGCCCCCTCGACCGGCCCCGAGGCCGGCCAACTCCCGGTTGGACAACGCCGCATTACGCCTGTCCGGACTGCCCGCCATGCCGCCATGGCAGGACGCCCTAGCTCGGCTGGTGGCGGCCCTGCCGGTGGCGGGCTGAACGTTCATGTGCATGATGGCCCAGTCATCAGGGCCAGATGCTTCAGAAGTCTGTGTCGTCATGCCGATGCTCTATTGATTCTTCAATGCCGCATCCGTTGGGGTGCACCCGAGTCCACGATGGGATGTGACCACTGATGCCCCCGAGTTCGATGCTCAACGCACAGGGAACCGAGACCGCTACTGACCTCCGCGGACCTGCAGGCAGTTCGGGGGAGTCGGCCTTCGGCCGCCCTCCCTTGGGAGCCGTGCACACCATCGCCGTGATCGGAGTCGGTTACGTGGGTCTTCCGACCGCCGCCACCTTGGCGCACCTGGGCCACAAGGTGACATGTGGAGATGCAGACCCTCGCAAGGTGGCGATGCTCCAGCGCGGCGAGGTGCCGATCGTAGAGGAGCACCTCGAGGAAATTGTGCGAGAGGGTCAAGCCGCCGGCAATCTGAGTTTCGTCGTGGGTGCCACGGCCGCAATCAAGGGTGCCGAGTTCGTCTTCCTGTGCGTACCGACTCCGCAGGGCGATGACGGATCGGCCGATCTCTCCTATGTAGAGGCAGTAGCGGCCGAAATCGGCCCGCATCTTGCGCCAGGCACGATCATCGTCAACAAGTCCACCGTCCCGGTCGGCTCCACGCTGGTGGTCGAACGGGTGCTCGGGCGCACCGACCTCAAGGTGGTCTCCAACCCGGAGTTCCTGCGGGAAGGCACTGCCGTTCCCGACAGCCTGCACCCGGAACGGATCGTCGTGGGTGCCGATGACCAAGCTGCGGCTGCTCGCGTGGGGGAGCTCTTCGCGGGCACACAGGCCCCTCTGCTCATTACTGACGCGGCCACTGCCGAGACGATCAAGTACGCGTCCAACGCCTTCTTGGCCACCAAGCTGAGTTTCGTCAATGCCGTGGCCGGGCTGTGCGAGGCGGTCGGCGCCGACGTGCGTGACGTGATCTTGGGTCTGGGTTACGACAAGCGCATCGGATTCGAGTACCTGAAGCCTGGCCCGGGCTGGGGGGGAAGCTGCCTGCCAAAGGACACGCGGGCGCTGGTCCACATCGCCGAACAGGCCGGGTACGACTTCTCCTTTTTGCGAGGGGCCATCGCCACCAATGACGAGCAGTTCGAACGGGTGGTGGCCAAGGTGAAGACGGCCGTGGCCCCATCGCTGCCCAGCGACTCTGACGCCGGCGACTTCTCGGGGGCGGTCATCGCCATCTGGGGCCTGACGTTCAAGGCCGGCACCGATGATCTGCGGAACTCGCCGGCGGTCGAGGTAGCGCTCCGCCTGGTGTCCGGAGGGGCTGAAGTGCGTGCATTCGACCCGACGGTGCACGTGCCCGATGGGGTCGATTCGGTTGTAGTGCCAGGTATCGACCAGCCGTCGGATGGTGGCGGGTCGCTCCTGGCCTATCCGGACGCCTATGCGGCCTGCCGAGGGGCGGCTGCAGTGGTGGTGCTGACGGAGTGGGACGAGTTCCGGTGGCTCGACTTCGTCAAGGTCCGCGAGGCGTTGGCTGCTCCGGTCCTCGTCGATGCGCGGAACCTTCTCGACCCTGCTCAGGTCCGTCGGCTCGGCTTCTCCTACACGGGGATCGGCCGACGTTGAGCGGCCGTGTCGTGGTCCTCGGTGGCTCTGGGTTCCTGGGCTCGCACCTCTGCGATCAGCTCCTCGCCCGAGGTGATGCAGTCGTCTGTGTCGACAACTTCTCGACCGGTCGCCAAGCCAATGTGGCCCACCTCGCCGACCATCCCGGGTTCGAGCTGGTCGAGGCGGATATCTCGGTGGGGATCCCCGTGGACGGCGCGGTGACGGGGGTGTGCAATCTGGCCAGCCCTGCATCACCCCCGGACTATCTGGCTCTGCCTCTGGAGACTCTGGCCGTGGGGAGTGAGGGGACTCGTCAAGGCCTGGAGCTGGCCGGTCGCCACGGGGCCCGCTTCCTGATGGCCTCGACCAGCGAGGTCTACGGGGACCCAGACGTGCACCCGCAGTCCGAGACCTACTGGGGAAACGTGAACCCTGTCGGCCCTCGGAGTGTCTATGACGAGGCCAAGCGGTTCTCGGAAGCCTTGACGATGGCCCATCACCGCTCCCGGGGGACCGACGTGGCCATCGTGCGTATCTTCAACACCTACGGGCCTCGGCTCCGACCAGACGACGGCCGGGTCGTCTCGAACTTCCTCCTGCAGGCCATGCGAGGTGAGCCCCTGACGGTCTACGGGGACGGGAGTCAGACCCGCAGCCTGTGTTATGTGGAGGACGAGGTACGTGGCCTCTTGGCCCTGCTCGACTCCGATCTCACCGGTCCGGTCAACATCGGCAATCCAGACGAGTACACGGTGATCCAGTTGGCCAGGACGATCATCGACCTGCTTGGGTCCACGTCGTCGATCGAGCACCGACCGCTGCCGACCGACGATCCCACCAGACGGCGACCCGACATCACCGTCGCTCGTTCTGCCCTGGGATGGGAACCGACGACCAGCCTCGAAGAGGGACTGTCCCGCACGGCCACCTTTCTGGCCCAGGACGCGGGACTGTCCGACCCGTCCTAGGGTTGTCTGGCTGAGCGCACCTGGCTGGCATCTGAGATGCGCCAGATTTAAGGGGGCGCTTCATTGAGGGTTTCGCCTCAGTGATCGTCGCCAACCGAGCCATGGTAGAGAATGGACGCACCCCGTCGCCCGGGGGCAAACGAGGAGTAGCGGAGTATGTCTGAATCTGAGCGGTTCGATGCGACCGGGCCCGAGCCCGTAGACGGTGAATCGATGGCGCTCCCGACGTACAGCTTGTTGTCGGTGATCGTGCCGGTGTTCAACGAACGAGTAACGGTGGCCGAGGTGATCCGCAGGATCCGGGCCGTCGAGGTCCCGGTGGATATCGAGATCATCGTGGTGGACGATGGGTCCTCGGACGGGACCGAGAAGGTTCTGACGGCGCTGGGTGATTCGACGGTGCGGATCCTTACCCACCCGGTCAACCGAGGGAAGGGGGCGGCTATTCGAACGGGGATGGCCAGCGCCCGGGGCGATCTCCTCCTGATACAAGATGCGGACCTTGAGTACGACCCTCAAGACTGGCCGCGCCTGCTCGATCCGATACTTCGAGGGAAGGCCCAGGTCGTCTACGGCAGCCGGTTCACCGGCGAGCGTAAGAACATGCTGCCGCTCCACTGGATCGGCAATCGATTCCTGTCGATGGTGACCAATTTGCTGTACTCCTCGACGATGTCCGACATGGAGACCTGCTACAAGTTGTTCGACCGGGAGGTCCTCAAAGGGATCACCATCGAGTCGGACAAGTTCGATTTCGAGCCCGAGATCACGGCCAAGGTGCTCCGGCGGGGCTACCGGATCTACGAGGTGCCAATCTCCTATGCAGGTCGCGAGGCGAGCGAAGGCAAGAAGATCACCTGGCGCGATGGCATCGGTGCACTGCGGGCCCTGATCAAGTACCGGTTCAAGCGGATCGACGCGTGACCGCCAGCACCGGCAGCCCCGGTGGCTCGGACAGCACCGTGAGCGTCCGGGGTGCAGGTGCAGGTGCAGGTGCAGGCGCAGGCGAGGATGAGGCGGCCGGCAGTCGGACTGCGTCGGTGGTGGTCAACTACGAATCGGGACTTGCTCTGGCTCGATGTGTTGCTGATCTGCGTAGCGCCGGACTAGCTGAACTGGTCGTGGTCGACAACGGCTCCACTGACGGTTCGCTGGCTGCTGCCGAGGCGGCCGTCTCCGAGGTGACTGTCGTGTCCCCGGGGAGAAATCTGGGTTACGGCGCCGCGGCCAACCGTGGCGTGTCAGCATCTGCGGCGCCGTTGATCCTGATCTGCAATCCCGACCTCGAAGTGCCACCCGGTGCCGTCACCGCACTGGTGGCCGCCCTGGACGCCGACCCGGGGTGCGCCCTGGTGGGACCTCTGATCCGCAACGCATCGGGCGAGCGCTACCCGTCGGCCCGCCGGTTTCCGTCCATGGTGGATGCTGCCGGACATGCGCTTCTGGGCATCTTTGCTTCTGACAACCGGTTCACCCGTCGCTATCAACAGGCCGATCTTGATGAGAGCGGAACTGATACCCGGACCGTCGACTGGGTGTCAGGGGCCTGCTTTCTGGTGCGTCGCAGCGCGTTCGAGTCGATCGGTGGATTCGACGAGTCGTACTTCATGTACGTAGAAGACGTCGACCTGTGCTGGCGCATCGGGAGGAGCGGATGGAGCGTCGCCTATGTGCCAGGAGCGGAAGTGACCCACCTCCAAGGACTGTCCACCGACCTTCATCCGTACCGGATGATCCTCGAGCACCACCGCTCGTTGCTCCGGTTTGCCGGACGGTCGTCCACGGGGTGGCGCCGAGTGCTGCTCCCTTTGGTCGCAGTCGGCGTGGCTGTTCGGACCGGACTGGCCTGCCTGGCTCGAGCAATACGTTCATGACGGGTGCATGCAGAGTGGTGACGATGGTCCCGGTTGGACGTTGTAGGGTGACGGACGATCATGGCAAGTAACTCGACGGGCAAATCGGTGCAGCGCGCCGCCACTACGGGTGGTGGCAGGACATATCGCGGGCAGATGCCCGTGAACTTCTATGCGAGTCTGGGCATAGTGATCGTGATCGGACTGGTCCTGGTCGGGTTCAGCCGATATCAGCTCAGCCACAAGACGACGTCTTCTGCTGGGCCGCCGACAACATCCCAGACCTGGTACGCGGCACTGGGAATCAATATCTGCGGCACGATGCAGCCCAATCTGGCCGCCAGCACCAATCAGAAGAAGACCGGACTGGTTGCCGACGGCAACGGCGTCCTCACCATCGCCCCCAAGAACAGCTCGGAATCCGGAGCCAGCGCCACTCTCGGCAAGTTCGTCTCGAACTACAAGGGTCTGGAACTCACCAATACTTCCATCCAGTACCCCGGGAAGTCCGCTTACACCAACGGGAAGGTCTGCCCCAAGGGCACGCCTGATGCAGGAAAGGCCGGCATCGTCATTGTGTATAGCTGGCCCAACTTCACATCGAAGTCCGGTGCGCAGACTCCAGGTGACCCCCAGAACCTTCTCTTCAAGAACGGTCAACTGATCACCATGGCGTTCCTCCCGGCCAACGCCACTGTTCCCAAGCCCCCTGCCGCCGTGATTACCAACCTGATCAATGCCAACAGCGCGGCTCCGGCCACGCCGACCACGCCGACCACAGCACCGACGGGCACGCCGACCACGACACCGCCGGCCACGACACCGCCGGCCACGACACCGCCGGCCACGACACCGCCGGCCACGCCACCGCCGGCCACGACACCGCCGGCCACGACACCGCCGGCCACGACACCGCCGGCCACGACACCGCCGGCCACGACACCGCCGACCACTAATGCGAAGTCGTCGGCGACCACCGTTCCGGCCACACCGACGACGACGAAGCCGGGCGGAACGAACGGGTGAGAGCCGTCGTCCTTGTGGGCGGCGAGGGCACACGACTGAGGCCCCTGACGCTCACAACACCCAAGCAGATGCTCCCGATCGCTGAGATCACCATGGTCGAGCGGGTGCTCGGACACCTGGCCAGCCACGGGATCGACGAGGCAGTCCTGTCGCTCGGGTACCGCCCAGATGCGTTCACGGATGCCTATCCGGATGGAGTCATTGCCGGCGTTCGCTCAAAGTATGCCGTGGAGCCGAGCCCCCTAGATACGGCGGGCGCCATTCGGTTCGCCGCCGATTTCGACGGAATCGACGACACCTTCGTGGTGCTCAACGGTGATGTACTGACTGATTTCGACATCAGTGGACTGGTGGCGTTCCATCGCGAGCGAGGGGCGGAAGGAACCATCGGGCTCACCCCGGTGGAGGATCCGAGTGCCTTTGGAGTGGTTCCCACGGATGAGAACGGCAAAGTCACCGCATTCATCGAGAAGCCACCGCGCGACGAAGCCCCGACCAACTTCATCAATGCGGGCATCTATGTCCTGGAGCCGTCTGTGCTCCAGCGGATCACCCCCGATATCCGGGTCTCGATCGAGCGCGAGATCTTCCCAGCCATGGTTGCGGACGGGGGGCTCTACGCCCAAGGTTCGGATGCTTACTGGCTCGATACCGGTACACCCGACGCCTACTTGCGGGCTCATAGGGATCTGATCAGTGGACGGAGGGCCGGCCCCCCAGCACCTGGTGCTGTCCAGGACCCAGACCTCGGGGTTGGGGTGTGGACCATCGGAGAGGTGGACGTGGTCCCTCGGTCGGTAACGCGGTCGTTGATCGGTCGTAACGCTTCGGTAGCCTCCGACGCCTCCGTCAGCGACTCCGTGATCGGTGCCGACTCGGTCATCGAATCAGGCGCAGTGATCTCCCACTCGGTGATTCTGCCCGGTGCTCGGATCGCCGCCCGAGCCACGGTCGATCACTCGATCATCGGTTCCGCCGCTATCGTCGGCCAGCGCTGCACGGTCTCGGGCGTATCAGTCGTTGGTGCTCGAGCCGTCATTGCATCAGGAACCACGCTCGATGGCGAGCGTTATCCCACGGGGAGTTGAACGTGAACGCACTCGTCACCGGTGGTGCCGGATTCATCGGATCCACTCTGGTAGATCGGCTGCTGGCCGAAGGACATTCCGTCGACGTGATCGATGACCTCTCGACGGGATCACTCACCAACTTGGCCGCCGCTCGCGCCTCCACCGAGAACGATTTTTCGTTCCACCGCCTCGACATTCGCTCCCCCGAGGTAGTGGAGCTCATCGCTAGACGAGCGCCAGATGTGATCTTCCACCTTGCTGCCCAAGCAGACGTCAGAGTCTCCGTTGCCGACCCGGTATTCGATGCCGATGTCAACCTCATCGGCACGCTGCGGATCCTCGAAGGAGCACGGAAGGCCGATGTGCAACGGGTCGTCTTTGCCGCCAGTGGGGGCACTCTCTACGGCGAGCCCGACGTATCTGAGTTGCCACTGAAGGAATCGCTTCCCCAGCGTCCGCTCTCTCCTTACGGAGTGTCGAAGAAGGCAGCGCTGGACTACCTACTTGCCTACCGAGAGCTGCACTCGCTGGAGTTCGCAGCCCTAGCGCTCGCCAATGTCTATGGGCCCCGCCAGGACCCCCACGGTGAGGCTGGCGTAGTGGCGATCTTCGCCGAACGGCTTCTGCGCGGCGAGCCCATCACGATCTTCGGCGATGGCGAGCAGACTCGGGACTTCGTGTACGTCGACGACGTGGTCGATGGTTTCGTCCGGGCCGCCAGCAAGGGCGGCGGATTGGTGTGCAACATCGGGACCGGCGAGGAGACTTCGGTCAACACACTCCTTCGGGAGATGGCGAATCAAGCTGGGGTAGAGGCGGAATACGAGTACAAGCCCCTGAGGGCGGGTGAGCTCGCTCGGAACTGCCTCGACCCGACACGTGCCGGGATCCAACTGGGCTGGAGCCCGTGGACCGAGTTGGGGGTCGGATCGGCGGCCACGATCGAGTTCGTGCGGAACCGACTCGTGGAGTCCGGCGAGCTCTAGGGGTATCGCCGGCCGACGTCATGGCCGACGTCATGGCCGACGTCATGGCCACTTGATCGGCATGGGAAGTGGCCCGCGACGCGTTGGTGCCAGAAATCCTGTAGGGTAGAAGCACACTGCCGCGCTGTTTGCACGCGCCTGGCGGTTCCCGAGGCACACTCCGGTGCTTCCCCTGTAGCCCGAAAGTGTCTCTATGCCCTCGTCTCCTTCTACTTTCGCCGTCCTCGGCGTGCCCTCCGACATCGTCAAAGCTCTGGACGCCAAGGGGATCACCTCGCCGTTCCCCATCCAGGCCATGACGCTTCCTGATGCGCTGGCCGGTCGCGATGTATGTGGGAAGGCACCCACCGGATCTGGCAAGACGCTGGCCTTCGGTATCGGCGCCGTCGCCCGACTGCAGGGCAGGGGTTCTAAGCCCAAGTTTCCCCGGGTCCTGGTACTGACCCCTACCCGAGAGCTGGCAGCCCAGGTGGCCTCCGAACTGCAGGTCCTCGCCGATCCCCGTGGGCTGAAGGTGGACTGCTTCTACGGTGGAGTTGGTTACGGCCCCCAGTTGAAGGCGCTCTCCCGCGGGGTCGATGTCGCCGTGGCCTGCCCTGGCCGGTTGGGTGACCTCTTGGAGCGCGGCAGCATCCGTTTGGACGCCATCGAGATCGTCGTCATCGACGAAGCGGACCGCATGGCCGATATGGGCTTCCTTCCTGACGTGCGCAGGATCCTCGACCTCACGCCCGATGGACGCCAGACACTGCTCTTCTCGGCGACTCTCGACGGCGATATCGATGTGCTGGTCCGTCGCTACCAGAAGGACCCGGCTCGCCACGAGATCGAGGTGGACGAAAACGACGCCAGCGCCGCCGTGCATATGTTCTGGCGGGTCCCATCTGGTGACCGCATCGATCGCACCGCCGAGGTGATCGCCGCCGCTGGACCGACCATCGTCTTCTCCCGGACCAAGCACGGTGCCGACCGGATCGCCCGTCAGCTCGAGCAGCGGGGTATCCGGGCAGCCGCTATCCACGGGGACCGCAGCCAAAAGCAGCGCGAAAAGGCCCTCGATTCGTTCATGCGCGGTGCCGCCGACGCCCTAGTGGCCACCGACGTGGCGGCACGGGGCATCCACGTAGACGGTGTTCGTGCCGTGGTCCACTTCGACCCGTCGGCCGACCCCAAGGACTACGTGCACCGTTCCGGCCGCACCGCTCGAGCCGGGGCGATCGGCGTCGTCGTGAGCTTTGTCACGCCCGACAAGACGGGTGCAGTCAAGAAGCTCCAGCGCGACATCGGCGTACCGGTGGGAACCACCGAGCCCGATGTGAAGGAGATCGAGACGGTGCTGGGTCCGCCCCCGCCTCGCCGCGTGATCAAGGAGCGCGAGCCCGATCGCTCCCGTGAGTCGTCCCCCAATGCCAGCCGTGGAGGTGTGCGCGCCTCTCGGCCGTTCAAGTCGCGCAAGCCCGGCGGACCCAGGGGTACTGGACCTCGCAATGACGGGGGATCGCGCAGCGGAACTCGTGCCGATGGGCCCCGTGAGGGCGGTCAGCGCGATGGCAGTCCCCGTGAGGGCGGGCCCCGTGATGCGAGCGGAAGCTCGACTCGTCCAAGCAAGCCCGGCAAGCCGTCGAGCTTCGTGAAGCCGGGGCGCACTACGAAGCCAGGTAAGCCGGGTAAGCCAGGAGCTCCGTCCACTCGGGGTTCGGCCTCTTCGGGCCATAAGGGCCACGGCGGCGAGTCTGCATCTCCGAGCGGAGTCCGTCGGGGTGGCGCAGCCGGGTCCCGTGCCACCAACGGGTCAGCCGGTCGGTCGCAGCGGGGTCGCTAGCAGGGCGCTGGGCGATCTACAGTCTGGGCATGGCGTCAGACACGAAACCATCAGTGACCATTCCCGACGGCCCGCCTCCAGGTGAGTTGATCGTCGAGGACATCGAGATTGGAACCGGCGAAGAGGCGGTTGCCGGCAAACCGGTCAACGTCCACTACGTCGGAGTCTCCTGGTCCACCGGTGGAGAGTTCGACTCTTCATGGAACCGAGGTGAGCTGTTCAGCTTTCCCCTCGGTGCCGGACATGTGATCCAGGGCTGGGACCAGGGCGTGGCGGGTATGAAGGTCGGCGGACGCCGACGGATCACCATTCCGCCGGAGCTTGGCTACGGGAGCCGCGGGGCAGGCGGAGTGATCGGACCGAATGAGACGCTCGTCTTCGTAGTCGATCTCTTCGACGTCGGCTGATCCAGCCACTGTGCCCGGCTTCGTCCGGGAGTCAGTTATGTAGCAGTAGCGGGTCAGACGACTAGCGGAACAGGTCGCCTGACGGGTCACGGACGATCTCGTCCGATACGGAACCCCGCCTCAGCCACACCGGGTCGACACCGCGCACGACGGCCACCGGGATCGAACGGTCCTTGCCCATCACCAGATCAGCCGCGCCTGCCACCTCGTCGGCGACGCACACTTCTGTCGCTTCGAGGATCCGACCGGTGGCATCCGGTGTTCCTCGCAGGTCGATGACGCCAGCGATCCCGGCGATCCCGATGGCGATGTCCGTCGCCCCGTTGCGCCAGGTGCGGCCGAAGGTGTCCGAAATCACTACGGCGATGTCGGTGCCCAGGCGGTGCCCGAGAGCTTCTCGGATCCGGCGGGCCGACCGGTCAGGATCCACGGGGAGGAGGGCCGCCGTCCCTGCCTCTACATTCGAGAGGTCGATACCGGCATTGGCACAGACGAACCCATGGTGGGTCTCGGTAATCAAGAGGTCCCCCCGTCGACGGAGGATCCGGGTCGACTCAGATTCGATCAGGCGCCGTTTGGCTTCGGGGTCTTCCGGGTCGAGGGGGACGATCCGACCCTCCGCCTTGGAGACGATCTTCTGGGTGACGACGAGGACGTCGCCGTCGGCGATCCAAGGGGTCCGTCCGCCGTCGGGCCCGGGCGTGGACAGGACTTCAGCGAGTACCGCGCTCAGGTCGTCACCGGGTCGGATTTCGGGGATGCCGACAACCGGACACACGGTGAGAGTGCCCGCCGGAAACCCTGCCCCGGCAGGAGGATTCAGTGCAGTCATGGGATTCAGTTCAGTCATGGGCAGCGAGCACGACACGGGACAGGGCGGCGGACTTGGCAACGTTGGACATGATGGTGGGCGCCACGATGCACCGCACCCCTTCGGCCTCGACGGCTGAGGCAAGACCGGCATCGGCTTCGTCGACCACCAGGGTCGACACCCATCGGGCGTACCAGCGAGCCACTCCCACCACCGAGGACTCGAAACCCATCTCCACCAAGAGCCGGTCGGCCGGTCCCTTGAGGGCGGCACCGGCCACGATGGGGGAGACGGCGACGACGTGGTCCCGGCGAGCAGCCAGGGCCTCGGTAATGCCGGGCACGGCCAGCAGGGGGTCGATGGAGACGACAGGGTTGGATGGGCATACGACGACCGTGTCGGCCTCGGCGATGGCCGCCAGTACGCCCGGCCCTGGGCGAGCGTCGGCGGCTCCGTCGAATCGCACCGACTCGACGACCACGTCGTGGCGGAGTTTGACGAAGTACTCCTGAAAGCCGATCTCCTGGCCCCCTTCGATAGCGAGCCGGGTGCGCAGCCGGTCGTCGGTCACCGGGAGGAGGCGGAGACCGAGGCCGAAGCGCTCGGCTAGCTCCGCGGTGACGGTGCCGAGAGCCGCTCCTTCGGACAGCCGCTGGGTGCGGTAGAGGTGGGTGGCCAGGTCCTGGTCGCCCAAGTTGAACCAGGTGATGCCTCCCAACTTGCCGAGCGACTCCATCACCCGCCAGGACTCGCCGGCCAGCCCCCAGCCCGTCTCGGTGTTGATGGCGTCGGCCAGCGTGTAGAGGACCGTGTCGAGGTCCGGAGAGATGTGCAGTCCGTGGAGGTCGGTGTCGTCGCCGACGTTGACGATGGCAGTGATGTCTCCCGGGGGGACCACCTCGACCATCCCACGCAGCAGGCGAGCGGCTCCTACCCCTCCGGCCAGGGCGGTGATCACCGGGCGCACCGGGCGGCGAGCGGCAGAGTTGACATGCGCGCAGGCTACCCGGCCCGAGGGCCGTCCCTGTGCCGATGGGTGCCTGTCACGGGCACCATTGCTGGATGTGCAAGGCTCGCAGCGTGCTGCCGCAGCGATCAGCGACCGTCGGCTCAGGGCCGCTGTCCGTCGGATTCGATGCGACCCCTCTGCTCGGTCGTCCAACCGGGGTCGGCGTGTTCTGCGCTGGAGCCCTCGGGGGGCTGGCGGTAAGGGAAGATCTTGACGTGTCCGCCTACGCCGTGAGCTGGCGTCGGCGCCAAGGGATCGACGAGCGGGTGCCGGCTGGAATGCGTACCGCACAGCGTCCGATGCCCGCCCGCCCGCTCCATGCGGCCTGGGCCCGCCTGTCTGTTCCTCCCATCGAGTGGTTCATCGGCGGAGTCGACGTGGTGCACGGATCGAACTTCGTGGTGCCGCCGACCAGGCGGGCGGCACGGGTAGTCACGGTCCACGACCTGACGGTTACCCGGTTTCCGGAACTGTGCGATGCGCCCACCCTGGCCTACCCGCAGCTCATTCGGCGGGCGGTGGATGCCGGGGCATGGGTGCACACCCCGTCCGAGTTCGTGGCTGCCGAGGTAGTGGCTGAGTTCGGCATCGACCCGGCACGGGTGCGAGCCGTCCATCACGGCCTGCCTGACCTTGTTCGCCCCGGTAGTGGGGTTGGCCCGGGTAGTGGGGTTGGCCCAGATAGTGAGGTTGGCCCCGGCAGTGAGGCCAGCGGTTCCACCTGGGAGGCACTGCTCCCCGATGGATGCCGTCGCTATGTCCTGGCTGTGGGCACCATCGAACCGCGGAAGGACTATCCGCTCCTCGTCCGGGCCTTTAGTGCCGTGGCGGCAGCGCACCAAGATGTGGCCCTGGTGATCATCGGGAGCGACGGTTGGGGAGCCGCACGACTGGACGAAGCCATCGAGGGATCACCGGTCCGAGACCGGATCGTTCGACCTGGATACCTCGACGATGGCGCGCTGGCCGAAGCGTTGCGGGGTGCAGCAGTACTGGCCTATCCGTCGAAGTACGAGGGGTTCGGGTTTCCGCCCCTGCAGGCTATGGCAGTCGGTGTGCCGGTGGTGGCCACGGCTGGTGGTGCTGTGCCCGAGGTAGTGGGGGACGGAGCCTGGCTGGTTGCTCCCGGCGATACCGACGGGCTGGCCGAGCAGCTGATCCGGGCCCTCTCCGGGGGAGACGATGTGACGGATCTGATTTCGAGAGGGCGAGCCCGCAGCGCGGTGTTTTCTTGGGAGCGGTGCGCCGACGGGTTGGCCAGCCTCTACGGGGATGCGGCGGCCAGCCAGGCGGTGGCCCAGTGAGTGGCCCAGTGAATAGCCCAGCGAACAGCCCAGTGAACCGGCTGCGAGTCCTCCTCCTAGCCGAGCAGCTCCGACGCTCGGCGGCCGGGGGAATAGGCACCTACGTGCTCGGCCTCCTCCAGGGTCTCGATGCCCTGGCCCTGGCCGACCCGTCGGATGCCCCCCACCTCGTGTTGACGGCCAGCAGGGGGCCGAAGGGGCAGGCCGACCCGATGGCCGAACTAGGTCACACGTTGCGCAGTTCAGTACTTCCGGGGCCCGCGCTCACCCGGGCCTGGGATCACGGGCTGATCCGAGCCCCATCTGACGTCGACTTGGTCCACGCCGTCTCCCTGGCCACTTTGGAGCCGGCCAATGCACCGCTCGTCGCCACCATCCACGATCTGCTGTGGCGTCGGATCCCTGATGCCTATCCGGCCCGCGGCCGCCGCTGGCACGAAGCGGCACTTCGCCGGGCGCTGACGCGAGCCGAGCACTTCATCGTGCCGGCTGACGTGGTGGCCGACGACCTGGTGGCGGCCGGTGCCCCTGCACGATCGATCACCATCATCCCCATGGGCTCAGACCATCTGCCCCCACCCGACGTCGATGCAGCTGTTGCCCATCTGTCCCGGCTCGGGGTGGAAGGACCATTCTTGTTGTGCGTCGGGACCCTGGAGCCTCGCAAGAATCTGCAGCGACTCGTAGAGGCCTACAGCGCCATACGTGACGATCTCCCGGAGCCGTGGCCGCTGGTCATGGTGGGGCCGTCCGGTTGGGGTGAGCAGGTGGACCCGACGACCGGGGTCATCCTGGCTGGCACCGTGGCGCCTGCGGTGCTCTCCGGCCTGTATGCCTCGGCCCGTCTCTTGGCCTACGTGCCGTTGATCGAGGGCTTCGGCCTGCCCCCGGTGGAGGCGATGTCCGTGGGCACTCCGGTGGTGGCCAGCCCGCTGCCCAGCACGGGCGGGGCAGCATTTGAGATCGACCCCAATGACACCGAGTCGATAGCGGACGGACTGCTTCAGGTGGCGACCGATGAGGCCCTCCGAGCAGATCTGATTCACCGTGGATCGGCGCGGGCTACCGACCTGGCCTGGTCCACCATCGCTGGTCGCCATCGGGCCGTGTGGGAACAGGTGATCCGTGATCGGGAGGCCGGCGATGGTCGGTGATTCCGTGACCTCCCGCCAGCCACTCATCCGGGTGGCCCTCGACGTGAGCGCCGTGCCGATGCGCCCGGTGGGGGCCGGTCACTACGTCTTGCAGTTGGCACGACAGGTGTCGGCACGTCCTGATGTCGACCTGGTGCTGTGCAGTCGATCGTCGGATCGACAGCGCTGGGCTCCGTTGGTCCCGGAAAGGAACGTGCTGGCGGTGGCCCCGAACGCCCGCCCGCTCCGGCTGGCCTGGGAGCAGGTGCGCCTCGCTCCGCTGCTCGGTGCATCAGGTGCGGCGGTGCACCACGGACCTCACTACACGATGCCCCGTCGATCCCCGATTCCCTCGGTGGTCACGGTCCACGATCTGAGCTTCTTCGATGCGCCCCAATGGCACGAACGGTCCAAGGTCTACTTGTTCACCCGGGCCATTACGCGGGCGGCAAAGGATGCTGCCGTGGTGGTGTGCCCGAGCGTAGTGACCGCCGATGCGCTGCAGCGATGGTGCGAGGTGACAGGTGAGGTGGTGGTGGCCCCGCACGGCGTCGACACGGAGCGGTTCCGACCTGAGGAACCAGCCCCGGGGGCGGATGCCGCCCGGCTGGCCAGGATCGACACTCGACTGACGTCGGGACGGCCGCTCTTGGTGTTCGTCGGGACCCTCGAGCCGAGGAAGGACGTGCCATCCCTGGTGAAGGCGTTTTCGGCTGTGGCAGCCCGTCATCGCGATGCGCTGCTGGTACTGGCCGGGGGAAGTGGGTGGGGGGCAGACGATGTCGACGCGGCCGCCATGGCTACCGGCTTGGGTCAGCGCATCGTCCAGACGGGCTACGTGGATGACGACGCCATTCCGGCACTGCTCCGCTCGGCCCGAGCCGTCGTCTACCCCTCGCTGTATGAAGGTTTCGGGCTGCCAGCACTCGAAGCGCTGGCCTGTGGGGCCGTGTTGGTGACCACGAGCGGTACGTCGATGGAAGAGGTGGCGGGAGCGAGTGCGCTCCTCGTTCCCCCCGGAGACAGCGATGCACTGGCTGATGTACTCGACGAGGTGCTGCGGGGATCTAGTGATGACCGGGCCGCATCGCAGCGCCGCGTGCTCGGGTTCGACATCGTCGAGCAGCACACATGGGAGCGGAGTGCTGAGATCCATGTGGCGGCTTACCGGTCGGCGGCTGAATCCGGCGGCTGAACGCAGAGCGCCCGACGGCGTTCTGCGGGTGCGTCCCGAACCGGTAGGGTGACCTGTCGTGCGCTCCTTGATCACAGGTGGACGCGGCTTCGTGGGAACGTGGCTCGCCGATCATCTCCGCAACAGCGGGGATGATGTCGTCCAGATCGACCAAGAGGTGGAGATCACCGACCCCGGGGCTCTCTTGGCCGCTGTCTCGGAGGCCGCCCCCGATGCCATCTACCACCTGGCCGCCATCACGCATGTGGGTCAGTCCTGGGATGAGCCGCTCCGGGTGCTCGAGGTCAACGTGCTCGGGACCGCTGCCCTGCTGGCTGCGGCACGCGAGTGCGCCAGCAACCCCCGGGTCCTGGTCACCAGCTCCGCCGAGGTCTATGGCGCCATCACCGATCCGAGCCAGCTTCCGCTGACGGAGGACTCCCCGACACTGCCGCTGTCGCCGTATGCGGCATCGAAGCTGGCGGCCGAGGCGGTGTGCACTCAGGCGTGGCTAGGCCACGGCCAGCACGTCGTCATGGTCCGGCCGTTCAATCACATCGGTCCGGGTCAGTCGCCCAACTTCGCAGTATCGGCGCTGTCCAAGCGGATCGTCGACGCCGAGCGGTCCGGAGCTGGCGAGATACCTGTGGGGAACCTGTCGGCCCGACGAGACTTCACCGACGTCCGTGACGTGGTGCGCTCCTACCGCATGCTGGTCGAGTCCGGGGCGCCGGGTGCGGTCTACAACATGTGCTCGGGGCGCGATGTGTCGATCCAGGAGATCGCTGACCGACTGCTGGCCGCCGCCGGCAGCTCTGTGCGACTGGTCCCCGATCCGGCGCTCATGCGTCCGGTCGAGGTACCGGTACTGCGAGGGGATCCCACCCGTCTGACGAGTGCCACGGGTTGGGTGCCGGAGCTATCACTCGATCAGACCCTGGTCGACGTGCTCGAGTACTGGCGGGCTGCACCCGCCTGACGCTTCCCTGCGGGCTGGTTCGAAGGCTCACGCGGATCTGCGTGGACGCGGAGAACGGCCCGCCTCAGGCGAGCCGTTCTCTACGGGGACCGATGGGGGGGTATCGGTCCGCATCGACCGGGTCCGAGGACTCCGGGCGGGGCACCGGGCCGGGGGGCAGGCCCGGTGCGGATGTGGGTCGCTCAGGCGACGGTGGTGGGGCGCATGCTGCGAATCTGGGTACGGGCGTCTTTTGCTTGCTCGCGAGCCTGCTTGGAGAGGTCACGGGCCTGAGCGGGCAGGCGGTTCTCGAACGGAGCGAATACGGCCTCCACGCGCTCGATGATCTCCTCGACCCGGTCCATCAGGTCCTCGACCTTGGCATCGGCGGTATGGACGGCCTCGGTGAGGTCTCCCCGGACCGAAGTGAAGCGATCGTTGATTCCCGACGGCTCGTGCATCTTGGCCATGAACTCACGCCGCTGAACCTGTGCCTGCTGGAATCCGAGGACACCAGCGCCGATGACGACATAGGTGGCGTCCTTGGCCGCGTTGGCGATGTCCTTGGCGACTTTGGTGACGTCGGTGTTGATTTCGGCCATGGTGTGCTCCTTGGGTTCGGTGTGTTCGGTGTGTTCGGTGTGGAACCTGTGCCGGGTTGTGCTGTCTGGGTCACGGACCGACCTGTGTAGTTCGCATGCGATGGTGACCTGCATCCGATCCACGGCATCGGCTTCGAATACAACTGTATTCCTAATGATAAACATTTGCAAGCACCCCCGCCTCATCCGGTGCACGAGAAGGTGCCAGGTCGGATCGGCTGTCCGGTCGCAAGCACAGTCACGGACCGGACTCACCGGAGTTGCCGGTCAGGTCGCGCTCAGCCCGATAACCTCGGACCCCTGATGGAATCACTGGCCCCGCCGGTCGTTGCCGTCGTCGTCGCCCACGACCCCGGTCCGTGGTTCGAAGAGACGCTGGCCTCGCTCGCTTCACAGGACTATGGAGAGCTCTCTGTCCTGGTCCTCGACGTCGGGTCTGGCGGAGACATGCCGGCCCGGGTAGCGGCCATCCTGCCCACTGCGTACGTTCGCCACTGCCCCGAAAGGCGAGGGTTCGGCGAGACCGTCAACCAGGTCCGGTCCATGGTCGACGGCGCTGCGTACTTCCTGATCTGCCATGACGACATCGCCCTCGACTCGGATGCGGTGCATCTGCTGGTCGAAGAGGCCTTCCGATCGAATGCGGGTGTGGTCTCCCCGAAGATGGTCAGTTGGGACGACCCCGAGCTGCTGGTCCATGTCGGCATGAACGTCGACAAGGGCGGTTCAGTCGTCGAACGGGTGCAGCCCCACGAGATCGACCACGGACAGCACGATGCCGTCCGCGATGTCTTCGTAGCTCCAGGAGGGTGCACGCTCATTCGCGCTGACCTGTTCGAGGAGCTCGACGGGTTCGATCCAACGATCGTGGCGATGGGCGAGGACCTCGACCTGTGCTGGCGAGCCCAAGTGGTGGGTGCCCGGATCATCGTGGCGCCTGACGCCCGGGTGCGGCACCTCGAGATGCTGGCATCCGGCTCGCGGCCGCTGGATCGCAGCCTGTTGCAACCTCCCGTCGAAGTGGCTGTGCTCAGCGACGATGGCGCGGCTCCGCCGGCGACTGCGGTCCAAACGATCACTGCTGAGGTACTGACGGAACCCGAGCCCGGTGCGGCTTCCCCCGGGGCTTCCGCCGAGCCCGAACCTCGACACCCGGTAACGCTCCAGGAGCTGCAGCGCCGACATGAGCTCCTCGCCGTGCTGACCTGCTACTCCTGGGGCCACCTGTTGCGGGTGCTCCCGCAGGTGTTCTTGTTGGCGGCAGGGGAGATCGTGGTGGCCGAGGTAGCCGGCAACCGGGCCCGGGCCCGGGCCGTGGCTCGGGCGTGGCGGTGGAACCTGAGCCGGTTGACGGCCACCCGGGCGCGCCGCAAGATCCTCCAGGCCAATCGCCGGGTGGGGGACAAGCAGATCCGACTCCTCCAGGTCCGCGGTAGCGCTCGCGTCTCTGCCTTTGCGAGACGCGTGTTTCAGCACGGATTCCATGGCGCCCATGCCGACGAGATGGCGGCGGCGGCCGAAATAGCCGATGCAGCAGGCACGATGGCACCGGGTGACGAGTCGATCGAGGTCGAGGCTGAGGTCGAGCAGAGTGAGGCCGGCCGGATCGGCGGCGGCGCCCGTCTTGCCATATGGATGGTGGCGGCGCTGTTGGTGATCATCGGCTCTCGTGGCGTGCTGACCAGCCAGCTCCCGGCACTCGGACAGCTCGCGCCGTTCCCCTCGTGGTCGGCAACCCTGTCGCAGTTCTTCACCGGGTGGCATCCGTCGGGCGTAGGGACAACGGCCCCGGCGGCGCCAGCGCTCGGTATCGCTGCCCTGCTCGGTGCCGTTCTGCTGGGGGCCATGGGACTGGCCCAGAAGTTCTTGATCTTCGGTTGCCTGCCGCTTGGCGCCTGGGGTGCGGTGCGGCTGTTGCGTCCCTTCGGTTCGCAACGGGCGGCGATGGTGACTGGGCTCGCCTATCTAGCCATGGCGCTCCCCTACAACGCGCTGGCCTTGGGGAGGCTGGACGCCCTCATCGTCTACGCCGGCGCTCCTTGGGTGCTGGCGGCGCTCGTTCGGTCGACCGGCCTCGATCCCTTCGTGCGACGGGTGGAAGCGCCCTTGCCTCCGAGCGCAGCTTCCTCGGACGAGAACGTCCCCTCGGGAGCATGGGCATCACGCCACGGGCTCTTGGGCGGGGCGTTGGCACTCGGTGTCCTCGAGGCGATCCTGATCTCCTTCGCTCCCGCGGCGGGACTGGTGGTGCTGTTGATGGCTCTGGCCATCTTGGTGTCGTCACTAGTGTTTCGCGATGCCGGCTCCACCGGTCGGGCCGTCCGCCTCGCCCTCGGATCGACGGCTGTGGCGATGATCATCTGCCTGCCGTGGGTCATCGGAGTGCTGTCGGCCGGAACGGGTGTGCTGGAGGTCTTCGGAGTGCCGACGGCCACATCGGGCGCTGCGTCGTGGAGCTCGCTCCTGCGTTTCTCCGTGGGGCCGATCGGTGGGTCCTATCTGGCCTGGGGATTCGTGATCGCGGCAGCGGCTCCGCTGGCGCTGGCCCGGGGGGTGCGCTTTCGTTGGGCGGTGCGGTTCTGGGCGATCGCCCTGGCCGCTTGGGTGCTCGCGTGGCTGAGCGGGCGGGGTTGGACCGGTGGGCTGTCCGTCGATCCTTTGCTACTGCTCGCACCGGCCGCAGCAGCCACGGCGGCTTCTATCGGACTCGGGGTGGCTGCCTTCGAGCGCGATCTGCGCAAGGCGGAGTTCGGGTGGCGCCAAGTGGCCACGGTCGTCGGCGTACTGGCTGCTGGCCTGGCATCGCTGCCGACCCTGGTATCGGCAATTCCCGGCCGGTGGGACCTGCCGGTCAACGACTTTTCGCAGTCGGTGGCCTGGATGCATGACAAGGCAGCCGACGGTGCGTTCCGGGTGCTGTGGCTGGGTGACCCGCGGAGTCTCAATCTTGGCGGATGGTCGGCAGGAGACGGGCTGGCCTATGCGACCTCGCAAGACGGAGCCCCCGATGCCCGGTGGTTGTGGAACGCCACGTCGCCGGGTCCAGCAGACTCCCTTGGCTCAGCGGTGAACCTGGCCCGGGCTGGTCGGACCGACCGGTTCGGGGCGCTGGTCGCACCCGCGGGCGTTCGATACGTGGCTGTGCTGACTTCGGTGGCCCCCGACATCGCTGGCGAGCAGAGCCCCACGGCCTACCCGGTCCCGAACGACTTGCTACCGGCGCTAGGGCGCCAGCTCGATCTCCAACCCGTCCTCTCGGGAACGGGCATCACGGTCTACGCCAATGCCGACTGGGTGCCCATGCGGGCCGAAGTACCGGCACCGGGGGGTGCAGCAATCGCTTCGTCAGCTGTGGCGGATCCGGTTGGCCTCGATCCGGGAGCACCGGTGGTTCCTGGTGCCGTTGCCGTCCTGCCCGGGGTAGTGGCGGCCCGGTCCTATAGCGGACCACTGGGCATCGGCACTGTCTACGCGTCGGTGGCACCGTCTGGAAGCTGGAAGCTGGTCGACGGCACGGGCACGGCTGCCACCCGTTCGTCCTCGTTCGGATGGGCGGCCAAGTATGCGGTGACGGCGAAGGGCACGGGAACACTCCGGTTTACCGGTGGGTTCCTACCGCTCGTCATCGGCGTGTTCTCCCTTGTCGTATGGGGGTTGGCAGCAGCAGCCCTGGTGGATAGGCGTCGGATCCGCCGAGAGTGGGAGCGGGTAGGCCGGCCGCGCAGCTGGTCTCATGGCCGCAACCGCCAGGGCGATCTACTCGATGACGTATGGGCATCCGAGGACGAGGGAGTCCGGTGACTGGTACCGAGTCGAACGAGCCCAACGAAACGAACGAGTCGAACGAGACGGACCCCGTCCTCGTGAAGTCCCGCATTGCCAGCCACCGCAGGAAGCATCGTCCCGTCCAGGGTCGCACGACCGCCATCGTGGTCGTCGCCCTGGTCGTTCTGGGTGTTGCACTGGTGTCGGCAGCCGTGCCTGAGCCCAGCGCCGAACCTGCTGGTCCTGCCGGCGACGGCGCGGCCGTCTCCCCTGCAGGTGCGCACGCGTCATCGATCTTCTGCACGACCGGGTCCGGGTTGGACGCAGGATCAGGTGCGGCGACCACCATTGTGCTGGTCAACACGACGCACTCGGCCGTACACGGCACGATGGCGACGGCCGTAGCGACAACAGTCGGGACGCCGACGCCTGCGGCTGCGCCCACGGTTGCAGTCAGGAAGGCGGTGACGGTACCGCCGCTCGGAACGATCTCGGTGACGCCAGCCGAAGGGATGCCGGCGGGCGCCACGGCGAGCACGTTCGCCTTCTCGGGTGGGGGAGTGACGGGTACGGCGATCATCTCGGGTCCGCAGGGATGGAGCACGGCACCGTGCGCATCGGCGGTCTCTTCTCAGTGGGACTTTGCCGGCGGGGCGACCGCCACCGGCCTGCTGGACCTGTCGCTCTACAACCCGACCGCGGCACCCACGGTGGTCGGGGCTACGTTCCTGACCGCCAACGGCAACGTGCTCATCCCCCAGGAGTATCAGGGCATCCTGCTGGCACCCGGCCAGTTGGTGGTGGAGAACCTCGGGGCGTACGTCCAGAACCAGGCCGTGGTCGCCACGTTGGTGCGTGCTTCATCTGGGTCACTAGTGGCGACCGAACTCGATCAGATGGTGGTGGCATCGGGATCTGGGCTAGCGCTTATGTCTGGTACGCCAGGGCCGTCCACCACGTGGCGATTTGCACAGACCACCGCCGTCCAAGGGGGGACCGTCACGCTGGCCTTGGCCAACCCCAACGTGGAGCCGGTGACCGCGCTGGTGACCGTCGGGCTTTCGGGCGCCTCGGTGGAACCACGCAGAGTGCGGATCCCCGCCAGGACGGTCGCATCCTTCACTCCCTCGGCAACGGCTGGGTGGCCGCTCGGGTCCCCGTACTCCTTAACAGTGTCGTCGTCCGCACCGATCGTGGTCGGACGTACGGTGGTGGCGCCTGCCAGCGCTGCTTCACCTCAGGGTGGAATCAGCCCGGGGGCGACCACGACTACGGAGCACTGGCTGGTGGTGGGTCCCGGTGGACCGGCATCTCCAGCAGTGGCCGGTGCCACCCGCCAGAGCCTGGCCGTGGCCGTTCCGGGACCGTCAGCGGTCGACGTGACGGTGACCCGGCTCGACAACGGAGCGGTGACGGCTCGGGCCAGAGTGACGGGGCACGGAACAGTCGTCTTCGGCCCGGATCGGGTCGGCGGCCTCGACCCCCTGGTGGTCACCGCATCGGGGCCGGTGACAGTCGAAGCTGACGACGGCCCTTCCGGTGCCCCTGGGATCGTGGCCCAGTCAGGGTTACCCCTCGGGCCCTGATCCAAGCGGGCCCTGATCCAAGCGGGCCCTGACTCAACCAAGTCCTGACCCCGTTCAGATCTCGACGGATATGCCCCTGGCGGAATGCCTGCTCAGCGCCCGGCGGGCGGGGGAGGAGGGGGCCACGGTGACTGCTTGGCCTGCCATCCGGTCGAAGCCGGGGGCCAGTGGCCGGCGGGGGGCTGGGAGCCATTGCCGGGGGCACTGTCAGGTACCGGATTGTCGGTCTGTCCGGTACCAGCATCGGACGCGTTGGCCACCGAACCGGCTGGTTCTGCTGCGAGCACGGGTCCACCCCCCACAGACGATGCGGACGGAACCGGAACTGGGGAGGCAGAATCGGACGCCACCAGAGAGTTGTCGGCCGGAGGACCGTCCGCGTCTTCGGATCCGGTCGGCCCGTACTGGCTGGCTACGAAGATCGGAGGAACGGTCTTGACCCCGGCGGCGTGGACCGGGCGCCCGTAGGCGGTGTCCACCAGGCGGCCCACGGTCTCTCCGTCGATCGTCTCCTCGTCGAGCAGGGCGCGGGCCACCGCGTCGAGGCCGCCACGATGGCGTCCCAGCACGTCGAGAGCACGCTCTTCTTGGGCTCGCAGGATGAGTTCCACCTCGTCGTCGATGACCTGGCTGGTGTGCTCGGAATAGTCCCTGGTGTGCATGAGGTCTTCCCCTAAGAAGACCTGGCCCTGGGAGCCCCATGCCATCGGGCCGATCTTGTCGCTCATGCCCCATTCGCGGACCATCCGGCGGGCCAACTCGGTGTTGCCCACCAGGTCGTTGCTGGCCCCGGTCGACAGGTCGCCGTAGACGAGGAGCTCGGCGGCCCGGCCACCCATGCGCACGGCCAGGGAGTCCTCGATGTACTGGCGCGGGTGGATGTGCTTCTCCTCCATCGGGAGCTGCATAGTTACGCCCAGGGCCATGCCGGTCGGCAGGATGGTCACCTTATGGACAGGATCGGCGTCGGCGAGCACGTAGGCCAGCACGGCGTGCCCACCCTCGTGGAAGGCGACACGCTCCTTTTCGGCACCAGAGAGGACCAGGCTCTCGCGGCGCTGGCCCATGAGGACCCGGTCGCGGGATGCCTCGAAGTCCTCGTTCTGGATGACTTGTGATCCCCGGCGCACGGCGTGCAGAGCGGCCTCATTGACCAGGTTGGCCAGGTCGGCACCACTCATCCCCGGTGTGCCGCGTGCGACCTTGCCCAGGTCGACGGTGGGGTCGACCTTCTTGTCCTTGCAGTGGACCTGGAGGATCGGGAGACGCTCGTCGAGGTCGGGAAGGGGGACGACGATTTGGCGATCGAAGCGGCCGGGGCGCAGGATGGCGGCGTCCAAGATGTCGGGCCGGTTGGTAGCGGCCATAACGACGATCCCCTCGGTGGGATCGAAGCCGTCCATCTCCGAGAGCATCTGGTTGAGGGTCTGCTCACGCTCATCGTGGCCGCCGCCGAGCCCGGCGCCGCGCTTGCGGCCGATGGAGTCGATCTCATCGATGAAGACGATGGCCGGGGACTGCTTGCGAGCAGTGGCGAACAGGTCGCGGACTCGGCTGGCTCCCACGCCCACGAACATCTCCATGAAGTCAGAGCCGCTTACCGACATGAAGGGCACGCCAGCTTCGCCAGCCACGGCCCGAGCCAGCAGGGTCTTGCCAGTTCCTGGGGGACCGACCAGCAGGATCCCCTTGGGAATCCGGGCACCGATCTCCTTGAATCGCGCTGGGGTCTTGAGAAAGTCGACCACCTCGCTGATCTCGAGCTTGACCCCGTCGTAGCCAGCCACGTCGCTGAACGTGGTGGAAGGACGCTCGGTCGAGTAGAGCTTCGCTTTCGAGCGTCCGATCGACATGATCCCGCCCATCTGTCCCTGGGCCCGTCGGCTGATGAGGTAGAAGACGCCCATGATGAGGGCGAAGGGGATCAGATACCAGATCAATGACACGAGTGGGCTCTGGGTGGTGGTGACGTACTTGGCGTTGGCACCGAGCGTCTTGAGTGCCGTCTGCTCCGAATCGGTCACCGGATTAGGGCCAAGGGCGGAGTAGTTGGTTCCGTCAGCCAGAATTCCGCTGATGGTGCCGTTGCTCTGATCGACAGTGGCGGTCTTGACCTGCTTGTCGTTGATCTGCGTCAGCCACGAGTTGTACGTGAGCTGAGACGTGTTCGACTTCTTCACCATCCCGGGCACGATGATGACGGCGAGGACGACCACCATCACGATGGCGGTGAGGATGATCCGGTTCCGGTTCTGCCCGGGCGTACTCGGATCGGATCCGGATGGGGAGGCCGATCCTTTGGGAGTGTTTGGGTTGGGCGGGGTCACCTCCTTATGCTACGCGCCACAATGGACCGTTGACGCATCGCCCCGGATCCAGCGCGTCTGGCGCAGACGGCCCACGGGCAGGCCCGGTACCCAGCAGCCGGACCGGGTCGGTATCGTGTGAGGGTGAACGACCTCCCCGAGCCGCCGGTGGACGCCCCGTCCCCAGGCGCAGAGCTCCCACTGAGCGACGGGTTGGAGGAGGGATCGACCTCACGAGTGCACCCCGTGGCGACCCGATCTCTGGCGCACCGCAAGGACGTCTCCCTCGGGCGCCAACTCGACGCTGGTGCGGTGCCGTCCAGTCGCAGCGCCGGCTGGATGTGGATGCTCTACGCCGCTCTGGGCTTCCTCGGCGGCCAGGTGCTGGCGGCAGTGACCGTCGGGATCGGCGGGCTGCTGGCTGGCCAGTTCGACGAACTCTCCAAGCTTTCCAAGCTGGCGGAGCCCCCGACCTGGTTCGTGATCTCCACGCTGTTCGGCCTGTGGGGCGGATTCCTGGGGGCGGCGCTGTTGGCGACCCGGCTGCAGGGGACCAAGCACTTCCGCGACGATTTCCGGCTCCGCTTCCGCTGGATCGACCTGATCGGGATCCCCATCGGGGTGGCCGGGCAGTACTTCGTGGCCCTGGTCTACGTGCCGATTGCCCCGCACATCCACGACTTCCACGAGCGATTTTCCGCCCCGGCCCAGCGGCTTACCGGAAGTTCTCACGGGTTCGGTTGGTTCGTGATCGGCCTGGCCACAGTGGTGGGTGCCCCGTTCTTCGAGGAGCTGTTCTTTCGGGGGATCATCCTGCGGGCGCTGGCCCGGATCTTCGGCAAGCTGGGCGGCGTTGGGCCGGTCCTGGCTGTGGTGCTGAGCGGCGTGCTGTTCGGGGCGGCCCACGCTGAATCGCTACAGCTGCTTGGCTTGGCGATCTTCGGGATCATCCTCGGTGTGGTCTCGTATCGGACTGGTCGGCTCGGCATGAACATCGTGGCTCACGCCTCGTTCAACCTCCTCGCCCTTACTGCCGTGGCGTTCCCCACCGTGCTCGGCACTTCGGGATGGGTCTGACATGGCGGACGACGTGCACGTGATGGACGATGCAACCGTGGTGGAGGCAGCAGCCCCAACCAGCGGCCCCTACCGTCCGGACTGGTGGATCCGGATGACGAAGCGCACCTCGTGGCCGGTCTGGGCTGACGTGGTGGCCGTCTTGGGGGTGACGGCGGTGGTCCTTAGTCAGCTCCACCCCAACCTGCTCTTCCTCAGCACCACTACCTCAGGAGGCGACACCGGGGCCCATGTGGCTCTGCCTGCGTATCTGAAGTCGCATCTCCTGACCCACTGGCAACTGACCGGCTGGGACCCTGGCTGGTACGACGGCTTTCCGCTCTATACCTTCTACTTTCCGCTGCCCGGAATCATCACCGTGCTGCTCGACGCTGTCTTCTCCTACGAAGTGGCCTTCAAACTGGTCACTGTCATGGGCAGCCTGCTGCTGCCGGTGTGCGCCTGGGCGTTCGGACGCCTGGCCGGCCTGCGCAGGCCGGGTCCCGCCTGTCTGGCTGCTGCCACCCTGCCGTTCCTGTTCGAACCGAGCTTCTCCATCGATGGCGGAAACCTGCTGTCCACTCTGGCCGGAGAGTTCTCTTTCTCCTTGAGTCTGTCGTTGGCGTTGCTGTTCTTGGGGGTGGTGGCGGCTGGGCTGCGCACTGGGCGTCATCGGGCCGTGGGGGCCGTGCTGTTCGCGGCCACGCTGCTCTGCCACCTCATCCCCACCATGTTCGCCATGGCCGGGGCGGTGGTCTGGCTGCTCCTCGACGCCGACCTCCCCCACGTGCTGGGTCACAGCCGATGGGCACGAGCCGCCCGGCGGCGCTGGGGTGGCCGATTCCTGTGGGCGGTAGTGGCCGGCGTCGTCGGGCTGGGCCTGACGGCATGGTGGCTGGCCCCGTTCGCCCTTGCACAGTCTTATACGACCAACATGGGGTACACCAAGGTCTTCGGCTACCCGGGACTCCTGTTCCCCTCGTCCTTCTACTGGGTGCTGCTGGCTGATGTGATCGGCGTGGTGGCGATGATCCTTCGACGTAACCGGGTGGCGCTGTTCCTGCTGGTGATGGCCGGCCTGTCGGCGGCAACAGTGATCCTCGATCCGGCGGGAAAGTTGTACAACGTCCGGTTCCTGCCGCTCTGGTTCCTCTGTCTGTACCTTCTGGCCGGGTACGCCCTGGCTGAGGTCGTCTCGGCCGTGGCTCGCCTCTGGCGACGTCGGCGTCTGAACGTCTGGGTGCGGGCTGCCCGCGAGCGACTGGCATCGGCCGATCCGAGCGCGTGGTCCCCGGGGATGCGCATCACCCGATTCCGACGACCGGTACCGGTGGCGGTGGCCGCCGGGGCGGTGGTCGGTCCGCTGGTGGCGCTGGCCGCGGCGTGCCTGGCTGTGGTCCCGCCCTTAGCTGTCCCGGCGACGACCCTGGCCAAGGTGGGGGTCCATGTCGGCCCGAACCAGGCCAGCGCTTGGGCCCAGTGGAACTACTCGGGCTATGAGCGCAAGCCCGACTACCCCGAGTTCCAAGCGGTGAACCAGATGATGGCGTCAGTCGGGGCGGACCACGGGTGTGGTCGGGCCATGTGGGAGTACGACCCGTCGCTCAACCGGTTCGGAACGACCGAGTCGCTCATGCTCTTGCCGTACTTCACCGGTGGGTGCATCGGCTCGATGGAGGGGCTCCTGTTCGAGTCGTCGACGACGACGCCGTTCCACTTCATCAATCAGAACGAGTTGTCACCCACACCGTCGAATGCCGTGGTGGGCCTTCCCTATGCCGGGATCGATGCACGACTCGGGATTCGCCACCTGCAGTTGATGGGAATCCAGTACCTGCTCACGTCGTCGACCACCGTCCAGACGGTGGCGAGCGCCGATCCTTCTGCCACCTTGGTGGGCACCAGCGGGCCGTGGAGCACCACGTACAACGGCCAGACCCTGAACACGACGTGGAAGGTCTACCGGATCGCCGGCACCGGACTGGTGGTCCCTCTGGACAACCGCCCGGTGGTGTGGGAGGGCGTAGGGGCGAGCCAGTCATCGTGGCTGACCCCGGCCGTCAACTGGTATCAGGATCCGGCTCGGTGGAGCGTCGTTCCGGCAGCCGACGGACCGCCGGACTGGACCCGGGTGCCGGTCGGCGATCCCCACCCACCGGTGGTACCGGTGCCAGCCGTCAAGGTGTCCGACGTGCATCAGTCTGACCAGGGCATCTCGTTCCACGTGGACAAGGTGGGCACCCCGGTCGAGGTGAAGATCTCGTACTTCCCGAACTGGCACGCCTCCGGAGCCGATGGCCCCTATCGGGTAGCGCCCAACCTGATGGTCGTGGTCCCGACGAGCAACGATGTGACCCTGAGCTATGGACGATCGCCCGCCGACTATCTGGGCCAAGCCATCACCTTGGCGTCGGTGGCCGCCGTGGTCGTGCTCATCGTGGTGGATCGCAGGAGAAAGAGAGGCAGCCGTAGAGGGAGACGGCCCCGGGCGGCCCGGCTAGCCCGGGCAGGCAGCAGCACCGGGCCATGACGTACTCGCTCGGCATGTTCCCGCTCTCCTCGGTGCTGTTTCCTGAGGCCGGCTTACCGCTCCACGTATTCGAGGAGCGCTACCAGACGCTCATGGCGCACTGTCTCGAGGCCGACGGGGAGTTCGGCGTAGTCCTGATCGAACGGGGCTCCGAGGTGGGCGGCGGCGACCAACGGCTCGATGTCGGCACGGTGGCCCGGATCGCCAACGTGGCCGATCTCGACGACGGACGGATGCTGGTCGTGGCCACAGGAGTACGTCGAGTTCGGGTGGTCGAGTGGTTGCCCGACGATCCCTATCCACGTGCGTTGGTGGAGGACGTGGCCGATACCGAGGCAGCCTGCCCGACTGAGGTACTGGAGCTGGCCGAAGGGTCACTGCGCCGCCTGCGCTCGCTCCTGTCTGAGCTGGGTGAAGTGCCGGCGATCTCCCCTAGCTTGCACATCCCCGGTGACCCGACTCAGGTCGGATGGCAGCTGTGCGATATGGCGCCCTTGGTGTCGATCGATATGCAGTACCTGTTGGTGGCCGATGGCCTGGAGGCCCGGATGCGGCTCCTCATCGACCTGTGCGATGCCATGGCTGGCGACGTCATCGGGCTGCTCTCGGGGGGCGAAGGAACTGGGCCTGATTGAACTGGGCCTGATTGATCCGGCCCGAAGGACCCACCCCTGGCCCGTTCTGTCCTGGCCTATCTCGGCCCTGATGCTCAGGGGAGCTGGCCTGTCCAAGAGGTGCCTCGCCCCATCCGATGCGCACGGTCCCGGTGTCCGCCGTCTCGGTCCATCCTCCGATACTGGCACGGGAGATCAGTCCAGCCCTGGCCTAGGATGACTGCACCATGACCTCTCTCTCCAACGTATTCAAGGCGTATGACATCCGGGGGATCGTCCCCGATGAGCTGAACGCACTGCAGTTTCGTGCCATCGGGGTGGCGGTCGCCCGGTTCGCTGATGCTCCGACCATCTTGATTGCCCGGGACATGCGCGACTCCGGAGTGGAGCTGGCCGAGGCGTTCGCCCTGGGCGCTCGGTCCGAAGGGGCCTCGATCGTCGACCTGGGCCTCGCCTCCACCGACCTCCTCTACTACGCAGCGGGCAGCCTGGACGCCCCCGGTGCAATGTTCACCGCCTCGCATAACCCGGCCAAGTACAACGGTCTGAAGCTGTGTCTGTCCGGTGCCCGGCCGATCGGCCGCGATACCGGATTGACGCAGATCCAGGCCACCGCCGAGATGCTCCTGGAAGCCTGGGCGGCCGACGGTCCGCCCCCCACCGATCCGGCGACGCTTGGTGGACTCGAAGCGCGGTCGGTCCTCGATGCCTACGCCGACCATGTGCGGTCGTTCGTGGACGTCACGACCTTGCGCCCTTTGAAAGTCATCGCCGACACCGCCAACGGCATGGGCGGCCTGGTGGCCCCCAAGGTATTCGAGGGGCTTCCGTTCGACGTGGAGATCCTCTTCCCCGAGCTCGACGGGAACTTCCCCAATCATCCGGCCGACCCTATCCAGCCCGAAAACCTGGTGGCGCTCCAGAAGCTGGTGCTCGAGTCGGGAGCCGACGTCGGGCTGGCGTTCGACGGGGATGCCGACCGGGTCTTCTTGGTCGATGAGCATGCCGAGCCGGTATCAGGGTCGCTGACCACGGCGCTGGTGGCCGCGGCCATGCTGGACAAGAACCCTGGATCGACCGTGCTCTACAACTGCATCTGCTCCAAGGTCGTGCCCGAGGTGATCGCCGAAAAGGGTGGGATCGGCGTGCGGACCCAGGTCGGGCACAGCTTCATCAAGCAGGTCATGGCCGAGACCGGGGCGATCTTCGGCGGCGAGCACTCTGGCCACTACTACTTCCGCGACAATTTCAGGGCCGACTCCGGCATCATCGCCGCCATGCTCGTCCTGGAGCTACTGAGCGTCACTGGAAAGCCCTTGTCTGAGCTGCTCGAGCCCTTCAAGCGCTATGCCGCCTCGGGTGAGATCAACACAGTGGTCGATGACCCAGCCAGCGCCGTGGAGCTGATGGCGGCCGAGGTCGAGGCGGCTGCTGGGGCGCTGGGAAGGGCAGATCGGCTCGATGGGCTCACCGTCGACCGAGGCGACTGGTGGTACAACCTGCGCCCGTCGAACACCGAACCGCTGCTCCGGCTCAACGTCGAGGCCCCGGACGAGGCATCGTGTGCCGCCCGGGTGGCCGAGGTGCAAGAGGCCATCGCTCGGCTGCTCAGCACGTGAGACTTCTACCCCTCGTTACTCAGCCCCTGCCTCTCAACTTTCGTTGCTCTACTCCTGACACGCATCCCCTGACACGCCCAACTACCGAGAGGACCCCCTGATGACACTCGACCCGCTGCTGATCGAAGTACTGGCCTGCCCCGAGGACAAGGGGTCGCTCCTGTACTTCGCCGAGGACAACGTGCTGTTCAACCCCCGTCTCCACCGGACCTATCCGGTGCGCGACGACATCCCGGTCATGTTGATCGACGAAGCCACGACTGTGGATGCCGACGAAGAAGCGCGTCTGATGGCCAAAGCCGGGGGGGCTATCACCACGAGCGCGCCTGACGGAGCATGAGCGTGTCGCCGCAGCCGGTGGACTCCCGTGACCTGTGGGACGCGACGTTTGCGCTGCCCGAGCAGGTGGCTGATGCGGTCGGTGTGGCCACAGAGATCGACGACCTGCCCAGTCACGACGACGTCGAGAACGTCGTCGTCCTCGGGATGGGTGACAGCGGAATCGTCGGCGATGTCCTGACGGCGGTGGCGGCACCGTTCATGCCGGTTCCGGTGGCTGTGGTGAAGGGCTACGTGCCTCCTGACTATGTGGGCACGGAGTCGCTGGTGATCGCCGTGTCGTTCTCGGGCGATACCGAAGAGACCATCGAAGCGGCTACCGCGGCCTACGAAGCCGGCGCGGCCATGGTCGTCGTGTCCGGCGGTGGCGAACTGGTGCGCCTGTCGGGTGAATGGGATGTGCCGCTCGTGCCCATCCCGGTGTCGATACCCGAGGCCCGCTCGGCGCTTGGCGCCATGGCCATTCCGCCCCTGGTGCTGCTCGAGCGGATCGGTCTGTTCCCTGGGGCCAGTCAGTGGATCGAACTGGCCATCGCCCAGTTGGAGCGGCGCCGCGACCAACTCGACCGGGTGGGGAACATGGCCGAAGAGGTGGCCCGACGTATTGGTCGGACCATCCCGCTCATCCACAGCTCCCAGGACCTCGGTGCGGCGGCGGCGCTGCGTTGGAAGTGTCAGATCAACGAAAACGCCAAATCGCCCGCCTTCTGGAACGTCCACCCCGAGCTGTGTCACAACGAAGTGGCTGGCTGGGGTCAGAACGGCGACGCCACCCGACAGATGATCACGCTGGTGAACCTCCGCCATGATGCCGAGCATCCCCAGGTGAGCCGCCGGTTCGACCTGGCTACCGATGTCCTCCGCGAGGTCATGGCCGACGTCATCGAGGTATGGGCCGAAGGCGAAGGTGACCTGGCCCAGTTGCTCGACCTCGCCCTGGTGGGAGACGTGGTGTCGCTCCACCTCGCAGATCACGAAGGCATCGACCCCGGGCCGTTGCCTACGGTGGACGACATCAAGGCGGCATTGGCCGGCGGCGACGGCTGAACCACATGTAGTTGCTTCACTTCCGGCTGCCTTACACCTGGCTTACCGCTCGAGCAGGCACAAAGCCAGGGTAAAGCGGTCCGTGTGTGGGCCGATTCTGCAACCGTGTGTCGATCTGGTGACGCCCTCGTGTCAATGGCATGAACTCCAAATTGGTCCCTTACGTTTTGCAGTTCGCGGGCGTACACTGAGGGTGTGAGCAGCGTGTGGGTCTGTGGTTGCAAGTCGAAGCCAGTCGCAGGCAAAACGACCCACGTAAGGCAACTCATGGTTGCTGAGCATGGTGCGGCTTAGGAGTAAGCCCTGCCCGTGGTGTCCCCGGCTGTCGGGGGCGGGCGGAGAGGAGATGACGCGTGCCCTCAGTGGTTCCGCAGGGTGGACGACCGGTGACGGTCGCTGCCGCCGGAGCCCGGCCGCAACTCTCCCTGCAGGCGAGTGTGGGGTCAAAGACCAGGTCAGCCACACGCCGCTCACAAATTTTTCCATCCCATCCCTTTATCGACCGACCAGGAGGACCGGCCACCAATTGCAGTAATCCCATCAATGATGCCGAGGAGGCGAAGCAGTGGACGTAGTGATCACGCATGGCAGGAAGATCGTGTCCGACGAAGTTCGAACCCTGACCGAGGAGAAGGTGCGCCACATAGGCGAGCACTGTCCCGGACTCGAGAGAGCCGAAGTCCACTTCTCGGAGGAGCACAATCGGAGAATCTCCGATCGGGAATGCTGCGAAGTGGTGATGTCCGGCCACGGTCACACCATCCGGGCCAAGGCCGCTGGCCGGGTCCCGCTGGTAGCGGTCGATCGCGTGGTTGAAAAGCTGGAGCACCAGGTGGAGCGGACCAAGGGACGCATTGTCGGGCGCTCGCAGCCCCGTCATCGGATGAGCCCCAACGAGTCGCTCTACAGCAGGGCGCGCACAGCCTGATCGACGGGTCCGGGTCGACCCGGTGCTGGCGTCCTCCATCGGGGGCGTCCGGCATCGGTCGGCCCGGGGTCCCGGGAGGGGCCCACACGCCGGCCGCTCACAGCCCACACCACGCCCCGCCGCCCGTCCGGTGCTACCGGGCAGGTCCCCACCGGTAGAGTGGGGCTCCCATGAGCATGTTCTCGAAAGTCCTCCGCGCCGGAGAAGGCAAGAAGGTCCGCCGCCTGGCCGAGCTGGTGCCGCTGGTGAACGCCCTCGAACCAGAGATGGAGGCTCGCTCGGACGCCGAGCTCCAGGCCATGACCGTCGAGTTCCGGGAGCGGCTGGCCAATGGAGAGACGCTCGAGGACCTCTTGGTGGAGGCGTTCGCCTTGGTGCGTGAGGGCGCGTGGCGCGTGCTCGGCCAGCGGCACTTCGATGCTCAGCTGATGGGGGGCATGGCCCTCCACTTCGGCTGGATCGCCGAGATGAAGACCGGCGAGGGCAAGACCTTGGTGTCGACGCTGCCGGTGTACCTGAACGCGTTGGCCGGCAACGGCGTCCACGTGGTGACGGTCAACGACTATCTGGCCACCCGCGACTCCGAGTGGATGGGTCGCCTCCACCGGTTCCTTGGGCTGACTGTGGCCCGGGTGGGCCCGGACATCACCGAGCCGGCCGAGAAGCGGCTGGCCTACCAGTCGGATGTCACCTACGGCACCAACACCGAACTCGGGTTCGACTACTTGCGCGACAACATGGCGCGTTCCAAAGAGGCGATGGTCCAGCGTGGCCACCACTTCGCCATCATCGACGAGGTCGACTCGATCCTCATCGACGAGGCCCGTACTCCGCTCATCATCTCTGGACCGGCCGCCGAGTCCGCCCAGCTGTACTACCAGTTCGCGGGGATCGTCCGTACCCTGCGGGTCGAAGAGGACTACGAGGTCGACGAGGAGAAGCGCACCATCGTCCCGACGGAGGCAGGTATCGAAAAGGTGGAGCGCCAGCTCGGCGTGGACAACCTGTACGACGCCGTCGCCGTCAACTACGTGCACCATCTGACCCAGGCGCTGCTGGCCAAGGAGCTCTACCGACGAGACAAGGACTACCTGGTGGCCCAGGGCGAGGTCCGTATCGTCGACGAGTTCACCGGCCGCACCCTGGACGGACGACGCTGGTCCGACGGGCTGCACCAGGCCGTCGAGGCCAAGGAGCGGGTGAAGATCAAAGAAGAGAACCACACCTGGGCCACGGTCACCCTCCAGAACTACTTCCGCATGTACGACAAGCTCGGCGGCATGACGGGGACGGCCGAGACCGAGGCGTCCGAGTTCGCCAATACCTATGAGCTCCCTGTTGTCCCCATCCCCCCGAACCGGCCCCTGGTCCGGGTCGACCAGCCCGACCTGATCTACAAGTCCGAAGACGGCAAGTTCGCGGCCACCGTCGAGGACATCGCTGAGCGCCACGCCGCCGGCCAGCCGGTCCTGGTGGGCACGGCATCGGTGTCCAAGTCCGAGCACCTGTCTCGCCTGTTGGACAAGCGGGGCATCCCCCACGAGGTCCTCAACGCCAAGCAGCACTTCCGAGAGGCCGAAATCGTGGCCCAGGCCGGGCGCAGCGGGTCGGTCACCGTGGCCACCAACATGGCCGGGCGAGGGGTGGACATCATTCTGGGCGGCAATCCGGAAGGGCTGGCATCACGAGAGGCTGTTGCGCGGGGGATCGACCTCACCACTGACGAAGGGGCCGCCGAACTGGTCCGCATCGAACTCGAGTTCGAGGCGCAGTGCAAGGCCGAAGGCGAAAAGGTCCGGGCCCTCGGTGGCCTCTACGTGCTCGGCTCCGAGCGCCACGAAAGTCGCCGCATCGATAACCAGCTGCGGGGCCGCTCCGGCCGCCAGGGCGACCCAGGGGAGAGCCGGTTCTTCCTCTCCCTCGAAGATGATCTGATGCGCCTGTTCGCCACCGGGGCCATGAACTGGGTAATGGGCCGAGCGCTACCTGACGACGTCCCCATCGAGGCGAAGATGGTGACCAAGGCCATCGAGCGGGCCCAGAACACCGTGGAAGGCCGCAACGCCGAATCGCGCAAGGACGTCCTCAAGTACGACGACGTGATGAACGAGCAGCGCAAGGTGATCTACGCCCGTCGCAACCAGATCATCGAGGGCGACGACCTCCACGACGACACCGTCGAGCTCCTCGAGGAGACGATGACCGCCGTGGTCGCCTCCTCGTGTCCGTCGGACTACCCCGAAGAGTGGGACCTGCACGGCCTCATCAACGAGCTCACCCAGTACTACCCGACCAAGTTCACCTCCGAAGACTTCGCCGAGGCAGCCACAGCTGGCCAGGTCACCGAGAGCGTCATCACCGAAGCCCTCGAGCAGTACGCCGAGCGGGACGAGACCATCCCGGGTGGCGAAGAGATGGCCCGCCAACTCGAGCGGGACATCATGCTCCAGATCATCGACCAGCGGTGGCAGGACCATTTGGCCGATATGGACTACCTCAAAGAGGGCATCAACCTGCGGGCCATGGGCAACCAGGATCCGCTGGTGGCCTGGCAGCGCGAAGGGTTCGCCATGTTCGGCAAGCTGATGGAGGGCATCAGCGACGACTACCTGCGCTACGTCTTCCACGTCCAGGTGCTGACCGAGGACCCAGCGGCCGAGCCCGATATGGCGCAAGCCAGCTACGAAGCAGCCGACGATCCGGTCCAGGGCGATGCCGCCATCTCCGCGGCCTACGCGGCCGCCACCCCCGAAGAGATCGAGGCCGCCAATGCCGTGGCCAGCGGCATCGGGGGATCGAGTAGCGCCAGCGCCCACCAGTTCGACGACGGGGAGACTCAGGCGCCCATCGTCAAGTCGGATCGCGACAAGATCGGTCGCAACGACCCGTGCTATTGCGGAAGTGGCAAAAAGTACAAGCTCTGCCACGGCGCCAACTGACATGGCCGTCGATGGCCCCCGCAAGGGGGATGGCGAGCCGGAGAAGGTGGACATCCCCGATGCCCTGGTCACGCTGAGCGTGCGTGTCCGTGAAGCGGAGCGGTTCTTGGGGGCAGACGCCCTGGCCGTGAGCCGGGCGGAGTTGGAGCAGGCGGCCTCGGAGCCCGGTCTGTGGGACGACGCCGATCATGCCCGCGAGGTGACCACCGCACTGGGTCGGGCCACCGAGGACCTCGAGTTGCTGGCGTCGTTGGCCGATCGCCTGTCGGACATCGAGACCTTGTACGAACTGATGTCCGAGGAGGGCGACGAGTCGCTGCGACCCGAGGCCGAGGAGATCATCGCCGACCTGGACCGCAGACTGGGCATCTTGGAGCTGCGGGCCCTGTTCGGCGGCGAGTACGACGATGGCGACGCCGTGGCCGAGATCCACGCCGGGGCCGGAGGCACCGACGCCCAGGACTGGGCCGAAATGATGCTGCGGATGTACACCCGCTGGGCCGAGCGGCGCGGCTTCTCCATCGAGGTGGAAGAAGCCACCGAAGGCCAGGAGGCGGGCCTGATGTCGGCCACCTTCATCGTCCGGGGCCGCTACGCCTTTGGGCTGCTGGCCGCCGAGCGAGGCGTGCACCGGCTGGTGCGGATCTCGCCGTTCGACGCCCAGCACCGCCGCCAAACCAGCTTCGCCTCACTCGACGTGGTCCCGTTCATCGAGGACGTATCGGGCATCGTGGAGATCGACGAGAAGGACCTGCGGGTAGATACCTACCGATCGTCGGGGGCCGGTGGCCAGCACGTCAACAAGACCGACTCGGCCGTCCGCCTCACCCACCTCCCCACTGGGATCGTGGTGACCTGCCAGAACCAGCGGAGTCAGACCCAGAACAAGACCAAGGCCATGCAGGTGCTCGGGGCCAAGTTGGCGGAACGCCAACGGGCCGAGCACCAGGCCAACCTTGACCAGTTGGCGGGGGACCGCACGGACAACGCCTGGGGCAATCAGATCCGTTCCTACGTGATGGCGCCGTATCAACTGGTGAAGGACTTGCGCACCAACGCTGAGACCG
>Ga0194055_10000256_pt1 | contig 41635 bp, 45 predicted proteins | sample SepL449m_MetaG_FD_155482 | JGI IMG/M metagenome (GOLD analysis project Ga0194055, IMG submission 155482) | Anoxic zone freshwater microbial communities from boreal shield lake in IISD Experimental Lakes Area, Ontario, Canada - Sep2016-L442-9m | ecosystem: Environmental > Aquatic > Freshwater >... | reverse complement strand
GTCTTTACTCAAAATCCTGTCCATGAACGCGCCTAAGCGTTGTTGAAGTTTGCGGACATAAATGTTCATGTGTACACAATAGAGCCAACCATGAAGTCATGCCTGATTACGAGGCACAGCGTTTTGACACCTAGGATCGTGCAATGGATTACAACGACATCGTGCACGAACGCCGCAGCATTCGCGGGTACCTGCAAAAGCCCGTAGCTCGCGAACTGATTGAAGAAATTATTGACCTGGCCAAGCGCGCGCCATCATCGATGAACACTCAGCCATGGCACTTTCATGTCATTACTGGTGAACCACTTGAGCGCATTCGCAAAGGCAACACCGAGAAGATGATGAGTGGGTCGGCAGTTGACCGCGAGATCAAGATGAACCACGGTTATGAAGGGCCACATCGCGAGCGCCAAATCGAGATTGCAGTTCAGTTATTCGAGGCCATGGGCATTGCTCGTGATGACAAGCCAAAACGACAAGATTGGGTAATGCGAGGCTTTCGGCAGTTTGATGCGCCGGTCTCTATTGTGATCACCGTCGACAAAGCACTTGCCGATGACACCATCGCCCACTTCGATTGTGGTGCAGCAACATACGGTCTCGTACTCGCAGCATGGTCGAAGGGTCTTGGATCGGTAATCAATGGTCAAGGCATCATGCAGTCATCAGTGGTTCGCGAAAATGCAAACATTCCTGAAGATGAAGTGATCATGACGTGCGTTGCTATGGGTTACCCAAGCGACGAGTTTGTTGCTAACGAAGTGAAGTCGCGTCGAGTAGCCAACGATCAAGTTGCATCTTTCGTCGGCTTTGACTGACCAATATGCAGGTTGTTGTCTGCAATCAGGTTGGGTCACTCGACCAGCTTGTTGTTGAAGATCGTCCATCGCCCGACCTCTACCCCACGTGCGTGCGCATTGCTGTTACGGCATGCGGAGTGAACTATGTAGACGCATTGTTTGTGCAGGGCAAATATCAGATCAAGCCGCCAACACCATTTATTCCCGGCATGGAAATCGTTGGCCGTGTAACTGAAGTAGCTGGTGATGTTGCTGGCATCAATGTCGGTGACCGCGTGTTTGCAAATATTGGGCTCGGCGGATACGTGAGTGAGGCTGTAGTTGCAGCCAATCGTGTGGTGGTGTTGCCCGAATCGTTAACAGATGGCCAGGCTGCAACGTTTATGCAGAGTTACCTCACTGGGTGGTTTGCTCTTGTTGAGCGCGCGCGGGTTGAATCCGGCAAGTGGCTACTTGTTTTAGGTGGTGGCGGTGGCGTTGGACTCGCGGCGGTTGATCTTGGTCATGCCTTGGGCCTGCGCGTAATTGCTGTTGCTTCTACTGATGAAAAGCGTGCACTCGCCACCGCTCGGGGTGCAGATGCAGTAATCGATTCGACCCTGTCGGCCAACGAAATCAAGGAGCAGGCCAAACAGATCTCGGGTGGCGGCGTTGACTATATATATGACCCCGTCGGTGGCGAGGTTGGCGAGACCTGCTTGCGCGCACTCACCGACGATGGTCAGTACCTCGTCATTGGTTTTGTTGCGGGCATTCCATTGCTTCCAGCTAATCAGGTGCTGCTTCGCAACCGTCGAATCACTGGTGTCGACTGGGGTGCATGGGCAATGAAAAACCCAGAGCTCAACAACGCAAACCTCGCAAAGGTTTTGCTACTCATCGAAAACGGCAAATTGAGCCCCGTCGAACCAGTCACGTATCCGCTTCGAGATGCGGCGCGTGCACTGACCGATATTCAGGCACGCAAGATCGCTGGCAAGGTTGCACTGATTCCTTAATTGGTGCCCCCGGCATGAATCGAACATGCGACCTGCGGTTTAGGAAACCGTTGCTCTATCCACTGAGCTACGGGGGCGGGGATGGTGCGAAATATGGTGCGAAATTCGCCGCCACATTCTGCGACATCTATGTGAGATGTTACTAGTGCCAGCCAGATGCGGCGACTTGACGAGTACGTCTTACCACTGAGGATCAACGGGGGTTATCTTCCCGCGATGATTCTCGAGGGCGTATCCCGCCTCAATTATCAAATCTTCCCGCCACGTATGAGCTGCGATCTGAACACCAATGGGCGCATCATTGTGCTTCCCCATTGGAAAAGACATTGCCGGGATACCCAATGCCGGAATATTCAGCATGTAACGGGCAAGTTCAGCAACCTTCAACATTGAATCGCCACCTTCTCGATCCTGATTGCGACGCATCATCGGCTCAGCGAATCCCGGCAAAACAACTAGAGAATATGTAGCGAAGAATTCATTCCAACTGCGAAGAATCTGATCTCGCAGCATATGAGCCTTCATGAAGCCCAAACCAGTGTTATCTGTAAATGCAGATTCCCAATCAGAGAACACCTGAGTCAAACCAGAATCATTGATTGCTGGCAACATCGGTATCAACCCGAAATTCATATCGACAGATCCAATTGCTGTCCACAATGAGAACAATTCGTCCAGCATTGGTGGCGATACCTCTTCTACAACGTAACCAGCATTGGCCAATACCTGACCTGCTTCCTTCACACTCTCCACCACTGCGGGATGAAGTCCAAACGAATCACTCGTTACTATCGCTACCTTGACCGGAGCATCTGGCCTTGGAAAGTGAAGCGGTACTGGCGCCCAGAAAGGATCAGCCCAGTTCGGCTTATTCATAGCCGTAAAAGCAGTTTCAAGGTCTTCCATTGTTCGAGCGATGGGACCGTTTGTTGCCATGTTCGCAGCCGACCAACCTCGAAGCGTTGGGTTCGTGCCTCCAGTCACCATGCGACCGATTGTTGGCCGAAGCCCAATCACCCCATTGCAATACGCCGGCCAACGAACTGAACCTCCGACATCGTTGCCCTGAGCAACATGACAGAGACCCGCTGCAACCGCAGCCGCTGCACCACCGCTTGAACCCCCACATGAAATGTGTTGGCCATGAGGGTTAAGAGTTTCCCCATGCAGTTCATTATCTGTGTGGAAACGCATTGACAGAGCTGGCGCATTAGTGCGTCCGACCATCGCCATTCCGGACTCCAGCAGTCCTTCAATACATGGCGCTGTCTTATGAGGCATGTTTGCCGCCATAGCGCGAACACCGTTGTCGCTCGCATATCCAACATGATCTGTATTGATCTTTGTTGTCAAGGTCATTCCGATATTCGGTGCAGTAATTTGTCCGCTATCAATCCGTTGTGCCATTTCACGACCGTCATGGCTTCCATCGGCAACGATTGCGTTGATCTTTGCATTCACAGCAGCAATTCTTTGAAGTTGCGAATCGATGACCTCAATGGCACTGATTTTTTTGTCTCTCACTAATCGAGAAACATCACTGCCACTCATAAACCAAGGTTGACTGCTGTCTTTCATAGAGTCCACTTTAAATCACCCTCTCGTACACTTACTTCTCTAGATTTGTCAACATGACAAGGAAATCCGCGACCATCGCAGGACGTTCTTTGTCCTCGATTTCCACAACTACATGATTAGTCATCAATAACCCTGAATCTTTCTGAACAGCTTCAGTCAATGAGACGCATAATCGGATTCTGTCTTCTAGATATGTCGTTGCCGGGAAACGCACGCGGTCCAGCCCGTAATTCCAAGCGATGACATTCTCCCCACCGATTGGATAGTTGTTAAAAAACGCAGAAGTCACGAGAGAAAGGAGCATAAATCCATCTATGTTTTCCTCGCCGCGAGGAAACTTTGCATTCGCCGACATGTCAGATGTCTCTTCGACTTCATCAACGGACCAATGAAACTGGTCTAAGTGGAGTCGGTCAACTTGACGCCAATTTGTTACGAATATTTCCTGGCCGACGAGTGATGAAACTCGATTTAGTGAAACCGTACGGCGGTTTTCACTCAGACTCCATTTGTAATCTTCAGTCGTCATATGGAGCACTCACAGAGAGTTAACTGTTCGAACTAACACAGTCCAATCTGCCACTAGGCATGGGCGCTCGGAGTTCTCAAGTTCCATCACATTGTGCGTTGTTACCAGAACGCCTTTGGAGTGTTCGGCAACATTCGTCAGTGTGCATACAACACGGACACGATTACCAAGAAAAACAGGTGCGGGGAAACGAACATTCTCAAGTGCATAGTTCAACCCAAATGAACCCGGTTCACCAATTGGGTTGTTGTTGAAGTGCGCTGGGAGCAAAAGCGATACCAACATGAATCCATCAACATTTTCATCGCCAACAGGATTCGTCAGGCATTGGTCCATATCTGCGTCATCTTCATTCGCAAATGTTCCGACTCGGAATTGCTCAACGCGCGATCTTGGGAGTACTAACCAATCCGTCGTAAACAGTTCTTCGCCGACATGGGCATGTGCCTCAGCGGGTTGAATCTGAGGGCGCATCTTGCCTCTCATACCAAAAGCGATGTCAGTCATTTTTACCCCCAATAAATTAAGTATATACTTACATTCTATTAGGTTAGTAACTGAACAAAACGAGGGGACCAATGCTTTTTGACCGATTTTTTGATGCCGTTGATTACTGGTCGAGCGCCACTCCGACAGCCGAGGCCACGTGGTTTCAGGGTGAGATACTGACCTATTGCGACATCAGAGATCGCGCTGATGCGTTTGCTTGCGCGCTGATAGGAACCGGAATCAAAAGAGGAGATGTTGTCGCTATTTTGACAACGCCTCGTCCTGAATTTCTCATCGCCCTCACGGCCATTCACAAAATCGGGGCCGTATACGTTGGAATCAACCCCACATATACCCAACGCGAACAGATGCATGTGGTGAATGACGCGCGACCAGTAGCTATCTTCTCAATTGCTCAGGCGCAAGGTCGTTCGTATCACGAAGACATCGAATTACTAGCAACTGTTGATTCAGTTCAACACACTTGGCGGCTAGATGCCGGTCCAAGTAGCGGGTGTTTGATGTCGATCGAAGAGTTTCACCGCTATGGAACATCGCACGACCCATCTGAGTTTCCCGCCATTGATCGAATGGATCCATGCACAATTGTCTACACCTCGGGCTCAAGTGGAAGCCCGAAGGGAGCAGTGCTCCCCCATTACGGAATTTCGTACGGAAGTTACTGCGATGCCCGCGAGATGAATATCAATCAACCACGTGTTCTTTGTAATCTGCCAACGAACCATCTTGGATGCATCGTTGATGTTCAAGGGAGCACCATTGTGAGCGGCGGGATGGTCGCCTACGACGAAAAATTTGAGCCGTCAGAGATGCTTCGACTGATCGAAGAACTGCAACTAACAAATCTTCAACATGTTCCTACGGTTCTCCAACTCATTGCACTTCATCCTGACTTCGCGACTCGCGATCTCTCTTCGTTGCAGATTGTGGCATGGGGTGGCGCCGCCCTTCCCAGAGAATTCGTAGAAATCTATTCACGTCGCAACGTGAGGTTATTTACTATTTATGGAATGACTGAAACTTGCGGCAATGCAACGTTTAGTGCTCCGGAAGACACTGTTGACCTTCTTGCATCAACAGTTGGACGCCCCAATCCAGATGTCGATGTCGTTATCGCCGATGACGACGGAAATGAAGTACCTCGGGGTGAAGAAGGCGAAGTGTGGTATCGACACGAAGGAAAGTTGCTGTACTACCTCAATAATCCGACTGCAACAGCACAAACCCTGACGAAAGAAGGCTTTCTGAAGACCGGCGACATAGCGATTCGCCTTCCCAGTGGACATTTGAAACTGGTGGGGCGGCGTTCGGAAATGTTCAAATCGGGGGGGCTGAACGTGTATCCACGTGAAATTGAAATCGTTCTCGAGAGCCACCCCTCAATTGCCATAGCTGCTGTCATCAGTGTCCCAGATGAGACATATTCAGAAATTGGCGTTGCGTTTGTTGTCTGCGAACCACAGACAACAGTGACCGATGAAGAACTCCGAGCCTGGTGCAAGGAGCGCCTTGCCGGATACAAGGTCCCCAAGTCGTTTTTCGTTCGAGAAGATGTGCCACTTCTTCCTATTGGAAAAATTGATAAGCAGAAGCTGAAAAAGCAGCTGCTCGACGCAGAGTGAGAATTTCATAAATGAAAAAACAAGTTGAGATTTTCGTTGCAAAGGAAATCATTACCAATGATCATTCGATGCCCACTGCCGAAGCTGTCGCCGTTATGGACGGCCGAGTTCTGCATACAGGCACTCTCAGCCAACTTCGGGAAGACCTATCAAGATATGCAATCTCGATAAATGACACATTTGCGGACAAAATCTTCACACCGGGTTTTATTGAAGCACATTGTCACATTCTTGAAGAAGGTGCTCTTTTAAATTTTCCATGGATTGGCTCCTACCCCCGACGGATGTCAAACGGAGAATTTCAAAATGGCTGCAAAACCACCGATGATGCACTGAACAAGATTCGAGTGATGCATCATTCGGTCCCAGACAAGAACGAAGTTCTGACTTTTCTTGGATGGGATCCCGCCATGGCACACAGTTCAGGCATCACCCTAGAAATGCTTGATTCAATCTCATGTGAGCGCCCCATTTTTGTCTTTCAATCCAATGGGCACATTGGCCATTGCAACTCAGCGTTGCTCCAGTTGGCTGGCATCACGACCGACTATCAACATGAGGGAGTCATTCGTGATGGTGCAGGTCTTCCTACTGGCGAATTGCGCGAACTTGCACTCACGTCGGTGCTCGGAAAGTTTGTTGACCTTGAAGTTGGTGCTACTAACAGCATCCGAAATGCTGGAGTCGTCGCTCAACGGTCTGGTTGTACCACTGTGACCGATTTGGCCTATGCGGCCACAAGCGACTCTGTCGATCAATACGGTTCTGTCGTGAACGAAGAATCCTTTCCAACACGCATTGTGTATGCACCACTCATCCAAGTCCTTGGTCATCATGTAACTGGTTCCGTGCTTGACCATGTCCACACACTGGCTAAAAGAACTTCTAATAAGTTCGGCATGGGTCCCGTGAAATTTGTAATTGATGGCTCAATCCAGGGACGCTCCGCGCGACTCAATTGGCCCGGATACTGCTGCGGAGACCCGAACGGCATGTGGTTGGCAGACCCCGATGACATGTTCGAGATGATGAGACCATTTCATCGGGCGGGATTCCAATTAGCTCTACACACAAATGGCGATGAAGCAGTCACCGCTGGGCTGGATATCTACGAGCGGCTGCTCCTTGATTTCCCTCGCTTTGATCATCGTCACCGACTTGAACATGCACAAGTTGCATCTGAAGATGCATTTCAACGCATGAAAGCACTTGGGGTATGCGTGAACCTCTTTGCAAATCATGTGTTCTATTGGGGAGAGACCCACCGCCGCGATACTGTCGGTCCTGCAAAAGCCAGAACACTTGATGCATGTGGAACGGCTCTCAGGATTGGAGTTCCGTTCTCCATACACTCCGATGCACCTGTGACCCCACTAGATCCACTTTTCACGATGTGGTGTGCGGTGAATCGCCGAACATCGGATGGAAACGTGTTGGGAGAAACTGAGAAGATCTCCCCACAACAAGCCCTTCGTGCTTGCACAATTGACGCCGCGTATCTGCTGAAACGTGAAGGAGACGTTGGGGTTATTTCAGTTGGGAAACTTGCAGATTTCTCTGTGCTCTCAGAACACCCGTTTACAATTGATCCCATGGGCATCAAGGACATCTCGATTCCCGCAACAGTTCTTGCTGGCAAAGTGCAGATGAACTAAGCAAACATGCCTAAGACAAATCAAAAAGTAAGTCCAGAACGCAATCGGCCGACCCCTCATAGTCACCGTCGCGCATCTCCAGTTCAACAACGATCAGAAGCAACAGTCGAGCGCATTCTTCGGGCATCCATGGAACTACTCCATTCTCAGGGCATCGAAGGATTCACTACAAACGCCGTTGCTCATCACGCAGAGGTGAACGTTGGAACGTTGTACCACTACTTTTCAGACAAGAATTCACTTCTAACTGAACTGTTCATCCGATTTGAAACTGAGCGAGTTGACTACCTCCGAAACCGTCTTGCTCATTTTGACGAGACAACTGATTTACGTGAATGGGTCCATGAAACTCTAAAAAGTTTACTTGACTTACGAATTACTACTCTTGGTGGAACAGTTCTCCGAAACGCAGTTCGAGCCATTCCAAGCTTGTACGACCTCGGCACAGAGCAAGATGAAAAATCAGTGGCCGACCTCTCGTCAGCTCTTCGTACGAGATATCCAAATGTTCCATCCAGACGAACAGACGCAATCGCTAGGACAATCATCGATGCCGGAGTTGCTTCACTCGATCGAGTAGGTGTTGGGTTAGGGCAACCTAAAAGCGTGCTTCACGAGTTAACGGAAATGATTGTTGCGTATCTTCAGACTCTGGAGAACTAGCCGATACTCATAAAAGATAAATCTGTCATTACAGAGCGCGAACCATTCGTATCGATTACGCATGCGTTCCTAAAATCGGCGTTTCGCGTTCCAAACATTTACTGAAACCCCAGCCACTACCCCATCTACATTGGGTTTTGGAATTACGCACCAGCCTCACGGGGGCCTCGCCGTATCAGGTTACTAAGGCCTTGTGACCCGCAATCAGTCAACTCCTAAATTCATCGTTTGTCGTAGGGCTGCTCCATCAATATCAACGCTGAGCCACAAAGGGTGATTCTCATGTGCGGTGTCTACATCTGTTGTTGCAAATATGAGGGATCCCGCATCTGCAACTTCTCTGAGAAACTCTTGGTGTAGTGCGTAACTAAATGCGACGGCGAACATTGCCTGCACCGGACTTGTTAACTGCACCCCAACCACAACTGCGTCATCTTGGCGAATTGCATGAGTACTGACATCTCCAATCCCCTCCACCGCATGCACCCGAGCAAGGTCTGCAACCTCTGGTGACTTCGATACATCAATGGTGACAGTGGGCATCCATACGTTTTCGTTATAAAGCGTGTGCCCTATTTCTTTTGCAATGAACAATGACACACTCACAACTTCTCATATTACGCTTCAACACTGTCATGATCTTCCAATTCTGGGGTGCAACAAACGAAGAAATCTTTAGTTCTGTTGTTGGCGACGACTTATGCCCTGATGCATCACTCATTGCAACACGATCCATCACCATAAGCGCGCCGCCGCAGGATGTTTTTCCGTGGATTCGGCAAATGGGTTTTGGACGTGCCGGCTGGTACAGCTATGACTGGCTCGACAATCTTGGCCGCAAAAGTGCAACCAGAGTGCACGAAGAATGGCAGTCGGTTAAATCGGGAGACAAAGTGCCTTCTGGACCAATTTCATTCACTGCTGCCATTGTTGATGCACCGCGACACTTTGTGCTTGAAATTAAGTCTTTCGATAAGAAATCTCCGAAACTTCACTTCACTCTTGCGTACGAGTTGCGTGATGATCCAGAGGGAACTCGATTAGTCACGCGAATGCGGTCTCACATCAAACTTCCATTCGGATCAATATTTGAAAAACTCATCCTCGGGCCAGGTGATGGTTTCATGCTGCGACGCCAACTACTCACAATCAAGAAGCACGCCTCGCCCTTGGACAAAGTCGGGCGATAATCTCAATAACAATGAAAAACAGCGACATTCGCGTAGGCCTTCTTGCGTATGGCGCAATTGGGCACGAACACAACCTTGCAGTCCAAAACACCAGCGGTCTTGAACTGACGGCTGTGTGCGACACCAACCCAGAACGCGTTGTGGCAGCTCTTGCGCTTGCCCCACAGGCAACAGCATTTAGTGACGCAACCGAGATGTTGAATTCTGGACTACTTGATCTTGTGGTTATCTCTACCCCACCAAACAGCCATTTTCAGTGGGCAAAGGAATCGCTGTCACGCGGTATTCACGTTGTGCTTGAAAAGCCAATGGCACTAACTGCAGATGAATGCGACGAATTAATAGGGCTTGCTTCAAGCAAGAACCTCATGCTTGTGGTGTATCAGAACCGTCGGTTTGATGATGACTTTGTGACGCTGCGGAAAATCATTTGTTCGGGCGAAATTGGCGACGTGTACCACTACGACAGTTTTGTTGGCGGGTATTCACGACCATGCGATTACTGGCATTCAAACGCCGAAGTGTCTGGCGGTGCAATTTTCGATTGGGGAAGTCATTTCCTCGACCAGATTCTGAACATCATTCCTGACGATGTGGCTCATGTAAGTGGACAGAACCACAAGCGCGTATGGACACATGCAACAAACGCCGATCACGCACATGTCACGGTTACTTTCACCACGGGCAAGCAAGCAACCTTCGTTCATTCAGATCTTGCGGCTGCTCGCAAACCTAAGTTTTATATTCTGGGCACCGAGGGAGCCATCATTGGCGATTGGGACCCAGCCGGCGAACCAGCAGTTGCAGACTTGCCTGCAATCTTGACGGTGCATCACAAAGATGGAACCTCGCGAGTTGCGCCGTTGCAGCCGCTTGCACCACACGAATTTCATTGCTCCATCGTCGAGTACATCAACAACGGAACTCCCATGGAAGTGAATGCATTGCAATCTCGCAATGTTGTGGCAATTATGCAGGCAGCCGAGCAATCGGCCGTGCAAAACGCCATGCCAGTTGTGCCAGCGCTTCGGCGGTCATAACTAGTGACCGTCAACTGGGGATTTCTCGGTGCCGGTTACGTTGCCAGCCGCGGACTCGCCCCAGCCGTGCACACATCTCGTGGAGCAAACTTGTATGCCGTTGCCAGCCGAGATGAACAACGTTCTGCAACTCTTCAGCCAGAACGAGTGCATGCCACCTATGAAGACCTCTTGGCCGATGAGCGCGTTGATGCGGTGTACATCAGTTTGTCGAATAGCCAACATATTGAATGGGTGACGCAGTCACTTGAAGCGGGAAAGCATGTTTTGTGCGAAAAGCCACTTGGGCTAAATGCGATTGAGACAGAGGCGATGTTTGCAAGCGCCGCTACAAGCGACCGAATTCTGGTTGAAGCGGTATGGGGTAGATGGCATCCACGTTTTGCTCGCATGGTTGACGCGGTTGCCAGCGGAGAAGTTGGAGATGTCAAGCACATCGAAACCGCCTTCACATTTACCTCAGAGATGACCGACAACTATCGACTGAACCCACTGATGGGTGGTGGAGCGTTGCTTGATGTTGGGTGTTACCAAGCTCACGCGTGGGTGGCGCTCACTAATGGTGCAACCAATGTAGAAATTGAGAACCTTTCTCGCACTATTGGACCAACAGGTGTTGATTTAACGACTGATGTTTCGCTTCATATCAACAATTCGATCACCGCTCACTCCGTAAGTTCGTTCGCGCTACCCAGCCAACAGCAATTCATTGTTCAAGGGTCGAACGGAAGCATGCACACCGATGTAGGTGAATCGTTCACAACATGGAACGAAGCAAGTTCTCTTCGAATTAACGATGTAGTAGAAGAATTTGCTGTGACCAATGCATTTGTTGAAATGGTTGAAAACGTCAGTCGTGTGATTGAAGGCCAAGAAGGCTGGATTGTGTCAAGTGCAGACTCCATTCGCGTCGCCCACATTCTTGACGCCATTGCGCGCCACCCATAGTCAATTAATGACGGGTTAAGAAATACTTCGCCATTCTTCTTCCGTCCAATGCTTTCGTAGTTCTTCAGTAACAAAGTCCGTCACCCATCTGACCGTGTCAATCCACGGAAACTCCTGAGACATCACCTCGGTAAATGCCATGCCCTGCAACAGCAGTGCGGCATCATCGATGCCGAGCATGACACCTTCGTCTTCCCCCGGTGCCATGAGTCGTGACTCCAAGTCCAAGATTTTTTCAGAACTCCACCCATATGCGTTTTCGCCTTCAAATAGTTGGTCAAGCATGATTCCAAGAATTTGAGATAAGGCCAAGACGGCATCGTGCTCTAATGGCACCAAACGAGGTTCTTGCATAGAGCAATTCTTACTCAAAACACAACACTTGACAGCCAAAGCAAGGCTTATGTAACAATCTCACCGTCAACCTTGGTTGTCCTCGCACACATGTGCCATATGAACCCCAATGCAACAGGAATCCTCATGGACAACGAATTTATCGATCAGGTTGACGAAGACCTCAATGACAACTCACATGAACCAGCCACTAAGGGTGACGTTCGTAATCTCGCACTTCGGATTGAGCTGAGATTTACAAAGCTTGAGTCATCAATTGACCAACGGTTTTTACTACACGATTCGTCAATCAAGGAATATGTCTACAAACTCGGATGGAAGTTCTTTGGAGCCATAATCGGCACGATGGGAGTCATGTTCACAGTATTTGCCATGTTTCTTACTTCAACATTGAAGTAAAGCTATGCAATAAGAACTGCGCGCGGCTCAACGAGCGACTCACTAATTGAAATTGCTGCACGAATTCGTTGCTCAGCGATGTTCGCTGCATCTTCAGAGGCGGCATGAATACAAGCAATAACCGTTGAACTCTCAACTTTTTCGCCAACGCTTGGAATTGCATTAACTCCAACCCGCCAGTCAACAGGTGCACCAGGCTGCGTGCGACCGCCACCCAACACCACCACGCTCATACCAATTTCTTTGGCACCAGCAGATTCAATCCATCCACTGCGCTCAGCCGTAACTTCACGAATGACTGGCGCAGAAACCAAATACTTTGTGGATTTTTCACAGAAATCGATTGGGCCACCCAGGGCAGAGATCATGCGAGCAAATTTCTCGAGCGCCGCACCACTCGTGAGTGATGCCTCAAGTTTGACCTTCGCGTCCATGCCATCTTTTGCCAAGCCTGCATCGACAAGGACCAATGTGCCAAGAGCAAGGACTACTTCGTGCATGCGAGGTTCACGTACTCCTTGCAAATAGTCCAGCGCATATTGCACTTCGATGGAGTTTCCTGCAGCGCTGCCGAGCGGTTGGTCCATATCGGTGACCAATGAGTGGCAACGAACTCCCGCACCTTGCGCCACGCTCGTAATGGTTTGAGCAAGTGCCTTGGCATCCTCAAGTTTTGCCATGAACGCTCCCCCGCCAGTGGTTACATTCATTGCCAACACATTCGTTCCACTCGCCAATTTCTTCGACAAAATCGATGAACAAATAAGCGGAATACTTTCCACCGTTGCCGTTACATCGCGAATGGAATATAAACGCTTGTCGGCAGGCGCCAAGTCATTGGTTTGCCCAATAACTGCACACCCAATGTCGCGCACAATGTTTTGAAAATTTTCACGCGATGGTGTGGTGGTGTAGCCAGGAATTGCTTCCATTTTGTCGCACGTTCCTCCGGTATGGCCAAGGCCGCGTCCCGAGATCATGGGAACGTACGCGCCGCATGCAGCGAGCATTGGTGCAAGCATCAGGCTGACGGTGTCGCCCACGCCGCCAGTGGAGTGTTTGTCGACAACTGGACCATCAAGATTCCAGGTAATGCTGGTGCCGCTACGACGCATTGCATCGGTCAGTTGCACCGTTTCATCGATATTCATTCCCCGAATGCGCACCGCCATGGCGAAGGCACCAACCTGGGCATCGCTCAGTGACATGTCAGTGATTCCTGCAACCACATCGTCGATCATCTGCTTACTTAATGCTCCACCGTCGCGCTTGATTGCGATCATTTCAGCTGGAGTGAGGTGAATCATGGGGTTATCCGCACCCTACCCCTGCCTACAGAATGGCGCCGGGCAGCCACAGCCCGTGTTTTGGCGCTATGGCCTACGTCACGGCTCTATCCACATAAGGGGGCAGTTTTCCCACTAGATTCCCAATGCCCGTAAATGCGGGTTTTTTACCCCTTAAGGAGAAAATCATGAAAAAAGTAATCGGAATTGCAGCAGCAATTACAGCAGTGTTGAGCTTTTCGGCATGCGGTAGCAGTTCAACCCCTGACACCACAATGGCACCAGACACCACTGTTTCTTCAGACACTTCAATGCCAACTGACACAACAATGGCAGTTGAGACAACCACTACTGGTGGCTGATTTTTCAATCTTTGAAAATTAATTAAATGGCCTCGTTCTTCGGAACGGGGCCATTTTTTTATTTACTCGTTGGTATTTGCTGCTTCAGCTTCAGCAATTTGTTTGCGGACATCGTCCATATCTACTTTGCGAATTGCATCAATCAACTGGTCGAGCGATGCAGCAGGCATGGCACCCGGCTGACTGAACAACATCACTCCATCGCGAAACGCCATGATGGTGGGAATTGACTGAATTCCCATTCCACCCGCAAGTTCCTGATTGTTTTCTGTATCCACCTTGGCAAAACGAATATCAGCATTTGCTTCAGCAGCCTTTTCAAAAATTGGTCCAAACATTTTGCACGGACCACACCATTCCGCCCAGAAGTCAACCAAAGTGATTCCGTCAGACATGACAGTTTCTTCAAACGACTCAAGTGTGAGATTGATAGTTGACATAGTGGCTCCTGACGTGGTTGTGAGTGCCTCTAATTTACTGTCAAATTTGTTTATTCGCCGCCACTAAAACCTGGTGTTGCCTTCAATCCTGCAATCAATTCTGCAACTTCGGCCTTCGTGAGCTTGGCTTCAGGGTGACGTCCAAACGTTGTGTAAAAACTTGGAGGCATTGAACCATTCTGAATGACTTCGATCGAGTCATCTGCTCGATGTCCTGTATTCCATTCCTGATAGTTCACCGCACTGCGCCCTTCATCGATATGGCTTTGTACCACCCATGAAATTGGGGCCACTGATGCATAGGACGGATACTTCACTTCATTTGAATGACACCCAAAGCATGCACGCACCATCAGTTCGCGCGTGCGCGGTGATGACCAAGCTGGTTCACCATTTATAGGCGGATTCGTATGATTCTTGCCATACGGAATGGCTTGAATGACGATCAGCGTTCCAACTGTTGCTGCCAAAAACACCAAAAGCAAGCGAGTATTCGTTGTTGAACTGTTTCTGTTCTTATACACATACAACAGAGTCGGTCCAGCGATGAACGACGTGAGCACGATGTAACCAATTGGAGGCATTCCAATGAGAATGCTGACAACCAAGAACACCAGCGCAAATGCAATGACCACACTTGAGGCGACTTTGTACTTCTTCATTTCTGGCCAGAGCCATGACAAAAATTTCTGAACTAATGCCCACACTTTTTTCACAATAAATCTCCCTTTTTGCCATCGAGTCGTTCGCGCAAGAAATCGGCATGTCCGCAATGACGGGCATATTCTTCAATCATGTGGATCAGTATCCACCGTAGCGATACTTGCTGCCCTGCCTGAGTGCGGGTGGCCAATGACACATCGTCAGGGACCTTCCCCTCAATAGCCATATGGGATTCTCCGATTGCACGCTGAAGTATTTCAATTCCTTCGCTCAATGTTGCAACATCAGAAAATTCAAAATCACTGTCTGCTGTTCCAATCAACACACCATCTGCGGCAAAGAAATCTGGGAGTTCCGATTCATTAAGCAGAATGCGACGAAACCAGTGACGCTCGACCTCGGCCATGTGCCGCAGCAGCCCAAGTATTGAAAGATTTGATGGTTCAACTGCATGGCTACGAGCCTGTTCATCGGTCAATCCGGTCGCCTTAGCGACGAGCACTGCTCGATACTGATCAAGGAATTCATTAAGCGTGTCCAATTCAGCGTTCATCTACTTGTGAATGTTAGCAACAGTTCAATTGTTGTTTACCTAAACATGAACTCTTTTCAAGGTTGAAATGTAACAATCAAACTGTGATTCGCATTCGACGAACCGCTACCGCGGTTCACGTTCGACGGCGAGACCTCATTGCCTACTCGGATTTCCGTTATGCAATTTCAGGTCAGTTTGTTTCACAAACCGCAGATGCACTTACGTCATTCACTCTTGCAGAGTTGCTCGTGTTTTCATTCAATTCAGCTCCATCGCTATCGGCAATGACATGGACACTTTTTATGAGCGCAATTCCACTCATTGTTGTGGGGCCAATTGCAGGACATCTTGCAGATCGATTCAACCGAAAGGTATTGCTCAAGCAGGGACATATTGCACGAGCACTGTTAACTGCATGCGCGGTACTTGCGACAAATAATCAATTTCGCATCATTGGATATGTCGTTTTTGGTTTGCTACTTGGGCTCACCAGAATTCTCTACACAGCAAGAGCCACCGCCTTTCCAAGACTTGTTCGTAAACACGAACTAGTTGCTGCAGATTCAACTTCTTTAATAGTTGGCGTAATCGCCGGTTCCGCCGGTGCAGGTATCGGCATGATTCTTGCTACCCATTCGGCCACTGCAGCACTTGTAATTGCAACACTTGGCCAATCACTAGCGGCGTGTTTATTTGGGCGCATTTCGCTTGACTTAGGTAAGGGCACAAAAAGAGCTGTGCGCGGTCACTTCAAGTCGATCCTCAATCAGCTGAAGAAACCAAAAACCAAGTTTGCAATGTATGCAACGGCAAGCCATCGATTCATTTTGGGAATTTGCATTGCCAGCGTTTCACTTCTTGTTGATTCTGCTTATGGTTTACACACCACTGGATATGTTGCTGTATTGGGCTTTTCTGCAGCAGGCGCATTCTGCGGATCCATCACTTCTGAGTGGGTATCTGAGCATTTTCCACGTAGATCAATCACAGTCATCGCCTTCTCGGCTTCGTCCATGGTCTCACTCATTTCTTGTTTAGCGACAAATCCTCGAATTGGATTGATATCCGTTGCGTTTGCAACATTTCTATTTCAAAATCTTCGAGTTCGATCAGATGCAACTATTCAGTCAAACGTCTCTAAGTCAAATATCGGTCATGTTTTTGCGGCATACGACATGATGTACAACCTTGCGTTCATCATTGGCGCGATCGTGGGAATTGGCTTAAGGGGAATGCTCAGTTATTCCGCAGTTCTTGCCTGCACGTCTGCATGCTTTGCTGCAATGTCAATTATGTTTACAGCTATCAATGATGGAAAACTCGAAGGCGAAACTTCGCCGAGCCATCACCCCTCTATTTGGCGAGAGTTTGCGAGAAAACCTGTAATTGCTGGGTAATTGTTCGGTTCGCACGCACTGAACGAGCAGTCGAGTAGATGATTGAAAATGTGGGCCAGACCATGAACGCAGCAACATAACTCATAGGCCTATACGAATATTCGAATATGGATTGACTGAAAATGTGGGATTACGGCAAGGTGAATTACTTGAAAACTCTTCCCTCCTCCTACAGTGAGAACTATGAAAATTCTTGTCATCACCGCGCACCCCGACGATGTTGACTTCGGAGCAGGCGGCACCGTAGCCACCTGGGTTTCCGAAGGTCATGAAGTGGTCTATTGCCTAGTTACCGATGGTCAGGCTGGTGGATCGGACAACACCATCACCCGAGATGACATGGCGCGCATTCGACGCAAGGAGCAAACTGCAGCTGCCAATATTCTTGGCGTTACTGAACTGCACTGGCTTGGATTTCCCGACGGAGCAGTTGTTCCCGACATGAACCTACGTCGCGAAATCAGCGCAGTCATTCGTTCGGTCAAACCGGACCGCGTGCTCACACAGTCTTCAGAACGGCGATACGACCGTATTTATGCATCGCATCCAGATCACCTTGCGACAGGCGAAGCGGCACTGTGTGCTGTATACCCCGATGCAAGAAACGAGTTCGCATTCCCGGAGTTGCTGAGCGAACGCGGACTTGCACCACACAGTGTTCCTGAAACATGGATCATGGCAGGACCAAATCCAAAGCATTTCATTGACACCACCGACATGCTCGATAAAAAGGTTGAAGCATTGCTGTGTCACGAAAGCCAGCATCAAGACCCAACTGGATTACCAATACGGATGCGCGAATGGGGTCAACAAATCGCACAAGCAGGTGGGTTGCCAGCCGGCAGAACAGCTGAAGCGTTTTTAGTAGTCGATACGAAGTAGCTCTTCCCTAAGGAAGAACGGTTGTTTCGGTTGGCACGGTTGGTGCCGTTGGATCAATCGTTGTTTCCGATGGAACAGCAGTGTCCGGCACTGTGGTATCCGGAGCAATGGTTACCGCTGGATCAGTTTTTGCGACATCGGGAATGGTCACATACGAATAGATTTTTACTGGCTGTGGTTGACCAAGCCAAAAACCAAACGACACTACAAAGATCAGGATTGAAATAAGTGTTGAATTCCGTGGTCGACGTAAATTCATGCTGTTGCCCCGCCCGTCACCTTGATTGACGCATAAGTAGTTTGCAACTCCGCAGCAATTCGGCGTCGAAGTTCGCGCTCTACCTTCCACTGTTGAACAGGAAGCGACCTGCCTGCAACGCGCACCTCAACATCGGATTCACCTAGCTTGTCGACGCCTTCGACACTTGGAACTTCGATAAGCATTGAAGCGAACTTTGGATCGCGGGACATCTCAGCGCACACGCCATCAATGCGAGCAATTTCTTTTTCAATCTCGCACTCACGTGGCAGAGGAACGATTACCAAAACTCGCGACCAGTCACGCGACATGTTGACGTTTTGACGTAATTGGCCGTTTGCAATGCTGATGAGGTCGCCATCAAATGTACGAATTTTGGTAACTCGCAATGTCACTTCCTCTACGCGGCCTTCTGCCCATCCAACGATGCCGAATGGACCGAGACGAACAATGTCGCCTACGCCAAACTGGCGTTCAGCGATGATGTACAGACCGGCGATGATGTCGCCCACCATTTGTTGTGCACCAAAACCTAAACCAGCACCAGCTACTGATCCGAGAAATACCAGAGCAGACGAAGGCAGGTTAAGACGCAAAAAGACCGACGTTGTAGCAACAGCGATAACGATGAAGTTGATTCCCCAACGCATTGCGCCAAGTACGGCAGCACGGTGCGCACCAGTAGACAACGTAGAAAGATCAGAACTATCTGGATTGCGATTTTTCACGCTCAGAATTTGTTGGTCTGCGATGAAAGCAACCAGGCGCATGAATACATGCGCACCAGAAATAGTCATGATGATGGCGACTAAATCGACCCGCAACCATTGCGAAACGGTGTCCTTGCCGGTGGCAGCAATTAATACGGCGAATGAATGCATCGCCCCAAGACTACGAGAACCGCAGCTACCGACGGTGGCATGGCACACTTGATTTATGGACACTCAAATCAGCAAATTACGCAAGTTAAATGGAATTGCAGGGTTACTTCATCTTGCTTCTCTTGTTGGAATAATTGCGCTTTCTAATGACGCATCTATGCCCGTGCGTGCAACATACCTCACCGATGCCCCAACCCTTAATTCATTCTCGGCCCCCGTACATCTGTTCAACCTCAACATCAGTTGGATGATTGGTGCCTTTTTAGCGCTTTCAGCTTTTTTCCACTTTTTGATTATTAGCCCAAAGTTTTTTCCGCGCTACAGCGCCGGACTTGGGGCTCGCCACAACTATTTCCGCTGGGTTGAGTATTCGTTTTCTTCATCACTCATGATCGTGGTCATTTTGCAACTCAACGGTGTTTCTGATTACATTGCCCTATCTGGCATGTTCGGTGTGAACGCATCGATGATCTTGTTTGGATGGTTGCAGGAGAAATATGTAAAACCTGGAAGCGGCGACATGTTGCCGTTTTACTTTGGTTGCATTGCTGGATCAGTTCCTTGGATCATGATTGCAATCAACATCTTTTCGCCAAATGGACCAGCTGAGTCTGTGACACCAGGATTCGTTTATGGAATTGTGATTTCGCTATTCATTTTGTTCAACAGTTTTGCATTCGTTCAGTGGAAGCAATACCAAGCAAAAGGCAAGTGGGCAAACTACTTGTACGGAGAGCGTGTTTACATCATTCTCAGTTTGGTGGCCAAGTCATTACTTGCTTGGCAGATCTTCTCTGGTTCGTTAATTAGTTAGACCCTGAAATAATTAGCACTGCATCAACTCCACCTTTAGGCGACTGTCGAAGTTCAACGGTGAGACCACCTGCTTGAGCAAGCTGCGCAACAATTGCGAGCCCAAGCCCGCTTCCCTGGCGCCTATTGGAGTCCAATGAGTTTCTCCAAAATCTGTCAAAGGCGCGTAAGCGCTGCTCATCGGTTAGTCCACGGCCTTCGTCGCGAACAATAATTTCAATTTGCGATCCGACTTCGTGAGCAATAATTGAAATTGTTGAACCTTCTGGAGATACCTCAATTGCATTGTCCATGTAGTTATCAATAATTTCAGTGAGCGCAAGCGAGTTGCAGAATGCAAATACCCACGGCCTTGACTCGGTTGTAATTGAAACACTTCGTTCGTCAGCTAAATAATGCCACTCGCTCGCTTTGTTCTCAATTACTTCAGAAACGTTGATCCGCTCTTTTTCCAACAAGGCACCTTCGGATCGCGCAAGGTGAAGCAGCTGCTCAACCAATTTCCCAAGTCGATCGGTTTCTGCAAGTGCCGCATCAATATGCTCAAGGGCAATTTCTGGCGAGACTGAAATCTGATCACTTGCTTGTTCTAAACGTAAACGCAATGACGTCAATGGGGTACGCAACTGGTGCGATGCGTCTCCAGCAAAGGCACGTTGACGTTCAATCAGTCCACCAAGCCGCAAAGCCATGGTGTTAAACGACCTTGCTAGTTGAATCGTCTCCTTTGGGCCTTCCTCCTCGGCAGAGATCAACAGGTTTCCTTTTGCTAATTCATCAGTTGCTTCGCGCAATTTGAGCAATGGTCGAGCAACACCACGAGCAAAAATGATGGCCACAACAATTGCCATCAGTACTGAAAACAACGCTGACATCAAAACTCCGCGTAATCGTGAACTCACATCTGCATCAAGAACACTTTGTGGAAACGTAATACGCAGTACGCCAACAACGTTTGGCCCAGAGAACACAGGAACAGCAACATAAGCAAGTTTGCCGCCGATCGAACTGGACATGCGTGTTCCCGAAGTTGCATCACCGAGTAACGCAGTCGCAATTTCAGGCCGAGAAACATAATCAGCACCAATTGTGACCGTTGGATCATTGCTCGCAAGCAAGTAACCCTTGCCATCCACCACGACAATTGTTCCATCACCAACTTGCGAATAGTCATCCAAAATCATCTGAATTTGAGATTGTCTATTTCCAGAATTCGAACTCAATATCGGTGAAAGTCGGGCACCATATGTGAATGCATCACGTTCGATTGAAGTAACCGTTCGATCTCGTTCAATTTGTGAAAGATGTCGTGCAAGCGGAATGTCGTGTGCAAGCAACACTGCCAGCACCAAGCCAACCATTGAAAGTATTAAGCGTTTTCTCATTCGGGAGATTCAAGGCGGAAGCCAACACCACGCACTGCTTCAATCCAATCTGCATTACCAAGTTTTTTGCGAACAGCCGCGACATGAGCATCCAACGTTTTTGTTGGGCCATACCAATTTGCATCCCATACCGATTCCATAATGTCGGTTCGTCGATGCACAATGCCAGGGTGCTCAGCCAAATACGCGAGGAGATCGAACTCTTTTGTGGTGAGTTCAATTTCTGCGCCGCTCATATAAACACGGCGTGTTGACAAGTCCAGTTTCAAATTTCCGATTTCTAAAACTTCAGAAACCGGTAAATCAACTGCGGCGCGCCTCCGTGAGACTGCACGAATTCGAGCGATCAGTTCACGTAGTCCAAACGGCTTTGTCACATAATCATCCGCGCCAATTTCTAATCCGAATACACGATCTATTTCTTCATCGCGCGCAGTGAGCATGATGATCGGTACTTGGCTGTTCTGCCGAATACGCCTGCATACTTCGAACCCGTCGATGTCCGGTAAACCGATATCGAGTAACACAACATCAGGCATTTGAGCTGCCACCGCATCGGCGCCATTAGAAACACGTCGAACCGTCATCCCTGAGGTCGCTAAACCACTGATGAGCGATGCAGCAATTGCATCATCATCTTCAACCAAAAGAATGTCCATACCCCCTATTGTCACCCAGTTTCGCGCCCATCACCACATCCGCTAGCTCGTGAGGGATAGTCCTAATCTTTGGATAAAAAATGGATTTGGCTAAGGACTGCGCTGGAAGTGACCGTTATATGGTTATGCCTATGAAAACCTCCCTCGCAACAACCATCTCGATAGCTGGTGTCGTAGCAGCAGGCGCCTTTACCTTTGCGGTTAACAGCTCCATGCTGACCTCGGTGTCTACTTCTGCCGAGATCGCCCCGGTTGATGCGGCAGTATTGGCACCTGGAACAACTGGCCTCACCGTCCTTTCCCCACCACTTACGGTTTTTGTAACGGGTTCGGACACTGGCTCAGGAGTCGGATCGCAGTCGGTAGCAGGCGACCGTTCAGCCGCTACGACTTCAAGTTCTTCCTCAACGTCGTCATCTAGCTCGTTAGCCCCGACTACCACTGTCCAGGTTGGATCTTCAACTGTTTCGAGTTACAGCATTCAAGGAGCCGCTTCGGTTCAGCTGGTTGAGACAGTAAATGGCCTAACCGTGGGCTCGGTAAGTCCACAAAACGGTTACATCTATAACGCTGAGAGCATTTCAGCTACACGCATCGTTGTCACGCTGACCAGTTCAACTCAAAAACTGAAGTTCAATGCAGAACTCATTGGCGGTCGAGTTGTGACATCACTGATCGCAAGCCAAATTTCTGTAACTACACCTGCAGGCACAACTGCACCAGCAGCCACAACTGCACCAGCAGGCACAACTGCAATTGCGTCTGCACCTGCCAGCACAACTGCACCACGTACGAGTAGCCACCATGAAGATAACAAACATGAGGAGCACGACGATGACTGAATCACGAGCACCTAAGCGCGACAAGCACCCAGCTCGTTCCGCACGCATCCTTTCTACTGGACTTGCACTCACGTCAACACTTGGTTTGAGTGCTGCCTACACACTTGCTGCGCAAGCAAAGGCATTAAACAACGTCGGCATGAGTGATCCTGCAGTTGCTGTAGACCCAGCATTAGTGCCAGCTGGAACAGTTGCACAAACCCCTGCTGTTGCCCCAACGGCTCCTGCGAGCGCAACTCCAGTTGCAAGCCAGTCGACAGCGAAGACTGGTGGAAAGCAACAGGTCGCGCCATCTCCTACGGTTGCCGCACAAACTCCAGTAAGTGCTGCCGCACCAGTGGTGATACAGGTTCCAGTTGCTGCACCAGTTGCTGCACCAGTTGCTGCACCAGTTGCTGCACCAGTTGCTGCACCAGTTGCTGCACCAGTGGCTGCTCCCGCACCGGCACCCGTAGTGACAGTCGCGCCAAAAACATCCAGCTCCAAATAGCACCACTTAGGCTGAGGTCAACATGACCAAGCACATCGATTCATTTCCGTGCATGGGCAATACCGCAAACATTGTGGTTGTTGGCGACCAACATTTTCTTCAAACAGCTCGGTTACGCCTGGTCGACTTAGAAAGTAAGTGGAGTCGATTTATCGATACCAGCGAAATTTCGCTCATGAATCATTCTGATGGAAAAGAAATGTATGTCAGTGCCGACACCATCACCTTGGTGCGGTACTTAGTGGATGCGCAATCACGAACTCACGGACTGTTTGACCCATCGCTATTACCCGCGCTCATTGGACTTGGTTACAGCGTTTCCCGCACTGACAGCTCCATGAAGTCCGACGTCTCCCCAAACGCTCAATGGGCAATACCGCTTAATGAAACACGCATTGATTATGCAAGTGGTGCCGTCCGACTTCCAAGTGGAGCAACACTTGATCCAGGCGGCCTCGGCAAAGGATTGGCTGCCGACATAGTGGCTGCCGAGCTCATCTCGCTTGGTGCAACGGGCGTTTGCGTAAGTATTGGTGGCGACATGAGAATTGCTGGTGAAAGTGAAATGAATGGTGGTTGGTCAGTTGCAGTTGAATCTCCATTTGATGAAAGCAGCAACCTCACCACACTCGTGCTGCATTCAGGCGGCATTGCAACATCATCCACGCGCGGTAAACGCTGGGTTGGACCTCTTGGCGAAATGCATCACGTGTTACACCCCAGCACATCGACTCCACTCAACGAATCTGCCGGCCAACTTGTGCAATCTACTGTGCTCGCATCGGAAGCCGTGTGGGCAGAAGTATTTGCAACAGCACTGCTCGTTGGTGGACTTGAACTTGGAATGCCGCTCATCGACCAACTTGGTATGGCGGCCACGGCAGTTACGGTAAAGGGCGACATTATTGAAAGTTCAACATGGAAGGAGTACGTCTCATGAACGCACAGTTTTGGTGGTTCCTCTCACGGTCATCGGGAATTGTTACGTGGGCACTCCTAGCCGCCACCACATTGTGGGGAATCCTGCTGTCTACGCGCATGCTGAAGCCTTACGACCGGCCAGCATGGTTGCGCGACCTACATACATGGCTCGGAACACTCACACTGTTTGGAACCGCAATTCATATTGCTGCGATTATGGCCGACTCGTATGTGCAATTCAGTGTGAAAGACATTCTTGTTCCAATGTCGACTACGTGGAAACCGGGTGCCATCGCTTGGGGAATCGTCAGCATGTACATGTTGATTGCAGTGCAGGTCAGCTCGTGGGCAATGAAAAAGATTCCGCGCAAACTGTGGCGCACAATTCACTTCTTGAGTTACGCCCTGTTCATTACCACTTCAATTCACTCACTCAGCGCAGGAACCGACAGATCAACATTGTTGTATCAAGGTTTTGCAATTGCACTCATCACACTGATGATTGGCGCTACAGCAATTCGAATTATTTATGCCGGCGAGCCAAAAACGCGTGATGTTATTTCGCGCGCTTCCGCTGCAACAGCGGCCGCACCCGTGACCAAGCAAACACCACTACCGCCACCACCACCGCCAGTTCCACCAACTTCTGGATAGGCGAAAACACTTCGCCAACGCGCTCCCAGTTGTCTCCGAGCAATGCCCCGGCGCCAATGAGCAAAATATTCCACACCAAACTTCCAATTGCAGAATACGCAATGTACGGCAGCAGTTTCATTCGTCGAAAGCCTGCAGGGATCGACACCACTGCCCTAATCAGGGGCACACACCTACCCACCAAAACGGCAATCGTTGCTCGGCGATCAAACCAATTTTCTGCGCGAGTGAGTTCGTGTTCACTAACACCCACCCAACTGCCGTAGCGATTGACAAAAGCACGCAAGCGAACCGGGCCGATACTTGCGGCAATTGCATACATCGCAATTGAACCAACCACCGAACCGATCGTTGCAACAATGACCATCAGCACGACTGCGCCGAAACCATGCTTCTGAGCAACAAAACCTGCGTATGGCTGAACAATTTCTGATGGTATTACCGGAATGATGTTTTCAAGGGCAACGAGTAATCCAACGCCCAAATAGCCAATCTTCTCGATGACCGTTTCAACCCACGATGCAAGTTGACTGAGCATGCTTACGCGTGTCGCGAACTAGCGACTGAGTTCTTTGCGATTCTTGAACTTCGAAGCGCGGTAGTCCTTATTCATGAGCGCAATGACGTCGATTGAAATTTCTTTTGGACATGCCGCCGAGCATTCGCCATGGTTTGTGCATGAACCAAAGTGTTCATCCATCGTTTCCACCATTGCTTCGGTGCGCTTGTAACGCTCTGCCTGACCTTGTGGCAAGAAGTTGAGATGCGAAATCTTCGCCCCAGTGAACAGGTTGGCTGCGCCGTTTGGACATGCAGCAACGCATGCACCGCAACCGATGCATGCAGCCGAGTCCATTGCGGCATCGGCAACCGGCTTTGGAATTGCAATGAGGTTTGCGTCTGGCGCACCACCAGTTGGAGCAGTAATGAAACCGCCCGATTCGATGATGCGATCGAATGCGCCACGGTCAACCATTAAGTCCTTAATGATTGGAAAAGCAGTTGCACGCCATGGTTCAATCACAATGGTGTCACCGCTCTTAAAAGTGCGCATGTGCAACTGGCATGTGGTCGTTGCTTTTTGTGGACCATGTGCAACACCATTAATCATGAGTGAACATGTTCCGCAAATTCCTTCACGGCAGTCATGGTCAAACACCACTGCTTCTTTGTTGTCACTAATTAAATGTTCGTTCAGCACATCAAGCATTTCAAGGAATGATGCTTCGTCGCTAATTTCATCAATGGTGTAATTCTCAAAACGGCCCGAGTCTGCTGGGCCTTTCTGGCGCCATACCTTCAGCGTGAGATTCTTTAGATGGCTCACTTATAACTCCTTGTTGCGAGATGTGCAGTTTCAAATATCAACTCTTCAGCGTGACGAGTTGGCTTCATTGGATCGTTTGTCCACTCCCATGCAGCAACGTGACAGAACTTGTCGTCGTTACGCAAGGCTTCACCTTCTTCTGTTTGATATTCAGAACGGAAGTGAGCGCCGCAGCTTTCCTCACGAGTGAGGGCGTCTTGACACATGGCCATTCCCAACTGGAAGAAATCGTCAACACGGCCGGCCTTTTCGAGAGTCTGGTTTGTGCTGTCGCCAGTGCCCGTTACACGCAGGTCGGTCTTGAATTCTTCATACAGAGCAGGAAGGTCGGTGAGTGCGCTTTGCAATCCTTCGCGCGTGCGTTCCATGCCACATTCATTCCAAATGATTTTGCCAAGTTCGCGATGGAACCAGTCTGGTGAACGCTTGCCCTTCACATTCAAATAGCCGTTGTAGCGAGCACTTGCTTCTGTTTCGGCTTGCTTGAACGCTGGGTGATCGGTTCCAGGAATTGTTTTTCCAAGCAGCGAAGCCAATTGATTGCTGATGGTGTACGGCAACACGAAATAACCGTCTGCCAAACCTTGCATGAGTGCTGATGCTCCTAGACGGTTCGCACCGTGGTCCGAGAAGTTTGCTTCACCGGTTGCATATAGACCAGGAATGTTTGTCATCAATTCGTAGTCCACCCACAAGCCACCCATGGTGTAGTGCGTTGCTGGATAAATGCGCATCGGCGTCTTATACGGGTCTTCGCCGGCAATGCGCTCATACATTTGGAACAAGTTGCCGTAGCGCTCTTCCACCACATCGCGACCAAGTCGTTCAATGGCGGCAGAGAAGTCTAAGTTGACACCATTTTTCAGTGGCCCAATTCCCTGTCCCTTGTCGACAAGTCGCTTTGCTGCGCGTGAGGAAATGTCACGTGGCGCCAAGTTTCCGTAAGACGGATACAAACGCTCGAGGTAGTAGTCACGCTCGCCTTCAGGAATTTGATCTGCAGGTCGATTATCGTCGGCGCGCTTTGGCACCCACACTCGCCCGTCGTTACGCAACGACTCGCTCATCAGGGTGAGCTTTGACTGCGTTTCATCGGCCTGTGGAATACACGTTGGGTGAATTTGCGTGTAGCAAGGGTTAGCGAACAATGCGCCGCGACGGTGAGCACGCCATGCTGCGGTCACGTTGCAATTCATTGCATTCGTTGACAAGAAGAACACGTTTCCGTATCCGCCAGTTGCCAATACAACAGCGTGAGCTGCATGCGACTGAATTTCGCCAGTTAACAAGTCGCGCACAACAATTCCTGCACAACGACCATCGATGGTGACGGTGTCAATAAGTTCGGTGCGGTTAAACAAACGAACTCCGCCCAAACCAACTTGACGAGCCATCTGTTGATACGCACCAATGAGCAATTGCTGACCGGTTTGACCGCGCGCGTAGAACGTGCGGCTTACCTGCGCGCCACCAAAGCTGCGATTGTCGAGCAATCCGCCGTATTCACGGGCAAATGGAACACCCTGAGCAACCATTTGGTCAATGATGTCAACTGACACCTGAGCCAAGCGATGCACGTTTGCTTCACGCGAACGGAAGTCGCCGCCCTTAATGGTGTCTTGGAACAAACGATTGATGCTGTCGCCATCGCCCTGGTAATTCTTTGCTGCGTTAATTCCGCCTTGCGCAGCAATGGAGTGCGCACGACGTGGCGAGTCATGAAATGTGAAGGCATCAACTTGATAGCCAAGTTCGGCAAGTGTTGCAGCAGCTGATGCACCAGCAAGACCTGTGCCAACAACAATGATTTTAAATTTACGCTTGTTGTTGGGGTTGACCAATTTTGCATCAGCTTTGTAGTTGTCCCACTTCTCGTGCAATGCACCTACTGGGATTTTTGCGTTAAACGTATTCATATTGTCCTACTTCACAATTCCTGCGATGACCGCAATGGGAAATGAAACGTTGCCAACAACAACGATGGTGGCGAATGCCGTCGCGAAACCGCGACGCCAGCTGTTGAATCGTGGATTGTTCCAACCGAGTGATTGAAAGATGCTCCATGCTCCGTGGAACAAGTGAATGCCCAGCAATACGTTGGCAATCACATAGAACGCTGCAACAACGGGGCGATTCAAACTGTTCAACAGATTTTGATACACCTCACCCTTCACGAACTTGCCATTGGTTCCCGTGGTGTTGACCACTCCCAATGTGAGATCGAGAATGTGCCAGATCAAATACGACAACACAATCATTCCGGTCCAACGCATGGTGCGACTTGCAAACCTGGCCACTTGATAATCGCGTGGTCCTTGATATTTCACTGCACGCGCAAAACGATTCAACCGCGTAAGCGACCATGCGGCGTGAAGGTGAAGCAGCAACATGGTGACTAACCCGCCACGAAGAATCCACAACACCACGCCCTTTGGTGCAATCGGGTACAACAGTTCTCGGAGGAACTCGGCGTAATGGTTGAGTGCAGTCGCACCCATGTACATCTTCAAGTTGCCGATCATGTGAAAGAGAACAAAGCCCATCATGGCGATACCGCTAATGGCCATGACGTACTTTTTGCCCACTGCCGTGGAGTACAGATCGAGAAGGAATGGGCGCTTCCGGCGTGTTCCTACTGCAGTGGCCGTTACCGGCGCCCGCTTGGAACCGAGTGAGGTTGTAGTTGTTGCCATAAGGATCGCCTTCACGCTAGTTCTACGACCCCGACAGGCATGAACCCTTGCGCTGTGACCTTCATCTATATATAAGGGAAAAGAGACCATTTCGCCCCAAGGGGCGCCGATTATCTACACTTTCCAAGACACATTCCACAGGGATCCCCATTCGGGGCGTGCCCTATTAATCCATCGGAGAAATTACACGTGACGTCAATACTCGCATCAGAAGGCGGTTGGCAGACATTCACCCTTAAGGGTGGTGAATGGGCAATCCTGGGCCTTTCAGGCGCAGCAGCCATCCTTGCTCTCCTCGTTGGTTGGTTCCTGGTTATCCAGGTACTCAAGCAAGACGAGGGAACCGACAAGATGAAAGAAATCGCAGTAGCGATTCAAGTTGGAGCATGGGCTTACTTGAAGCGCCAGTTCCGCACGATCGGCATGATCGTTGTTCCTGTTGGTGCTGTTGTGTTCCTCACATCAGTGGCCATCACTAAACCAGGTGACGGTGGAAGCGCCCTCACACAAATGCAGTCCGGCTTGTTCCGCACCATCGCATTTATCTTGGGCTGCTTCGCATCAGGACTTACCGGTTACATCGGTATGACTCTTGCAACTCGCGGCAACGTACGAACAGCAGCAGCAGCTCGTCGTGGATCGATGAAGGATGCACTGCAAGTTGCATTCCGCACCGGTGGTGTTGCAGGAATGTTCACGGTTGGTCTTGGTTTGCTTGGTGCAACAGCGATCATCGCATTGTTCCAAAACACTTCTTCGGCAATGCTCGTTGGCTTCGGCTTCGGTGGTTCATTGCTCGCATTGTTCCTTCGCGTTGGCGGCGGAATTTTCACTAAGGCAGCCGACGTCGGTGCCGACTTGGTGGGCAAAGTTGAAGCAGGAATTCCAGAAGACGACCCACGTAACCCAGCGACAATTGCTGACAACGTGGGCGACAACGTAGGTGACTGCGCAGGCATGGCCGCTGACTTGTTCGAAAGCTACGAAGTAACTCTCGTTGCATCGATCATTCTTGGTGTTGCAGCGTTTAATTCCGTTGGACTTAACCCAGCACTTGGTTTGGTATTCCCACTTGCAGCGCGTGCAATTGGTGTTATCGCATCCATCGCCGGCGTGTTCGCCGTGCGTGCCAAGGAAGGCGAAACAAACGCATTGAAGCCAATCAACCGAGGCTTCTTGGTTGCTGGACTTCTCACTGTCGTTGGAACTTTTGCACTCGCATTCAAATATGTTGGTAACCCAAGCAAGGGTGCTGCAGGATTTGGTGGAGCAACAGTTGACATGTCATGGATCGGCTTCCGTTTGTTCGGAGCCGTTGTTGTTGGTTTGATCCTTGCTCAGGTGCTCAGTCGCTTGACCGAATACTTCACCGGAACCGAATACGGCCCAGTGCAGGAAATCGCTGAAAGCACTGAAACTGGCCCAGCAACTGTGGTTCTTGCAGGAACTGCATCAGGACTTGAGTCATCGGTTTACGCAATTCTCTGCATCGCTATTGCACTTGGTGCAACGTTGTGGATGGGTGGCGGAGACGTGCAGTTCTCGTTGTACCTCGTTGCATTGTGCGGCATGGGAATGCTCGCAACAACAGGTGTCATCGTTTCTGAAGACACGTTCGGTCCAGTTTCGGACAACGCAGCAGGTATTGCTGAAATGGCAGGCGAATTGCACGGCGAAACCGGCAAGATCTTGGTCAGCCTTGATGCAGTAGGTAACACCACTAAGGCTGTTACTAAGGGCTTCGCAATTGGTTCTGCGGTAATCGCAGCAGTTGCCTTGTTCGCTTCGTACATCGAAACCATTGCAGGTGAACTTGGCTTGAAAGATGCCGCTGGTGCTCCATTGCAGGGCTCAGCAATCTTTAAGGCTGCAGAAACACAGATCAACGTTTCCGATGTGAAGACCTTCATTGGTCTGCTCATCGGTGGTTCCGTTGCCATGATGTTCTCGGCACTTGCCATTCGCGCAGTAGGACGCACCGCTGGTGTTGTTGTACAAGAAGTACGCAGTCAGTTCAAAGATGGCGGCATCATGGCCGGCACCAAGCAGCCTGACTACGGCCCAGTTATCGACATCTGCACCGCAGCATCGCTCCGCGAACTCACCACCCCAGCACTCTTGGCAGTTCTTACGCCAGTTGTTGTTGGTTTCGGTATTGGTTACGCAGCACTTGGTGCATTCCTTGCAGGCGTAATTCTTACCGGCCAGCTCATGGCTAACTACTTGAGCAACGCTGGTGGAGCATGGGACAACGCCAAGAAGTACATCGAAGACGGCCACCATGGTGGCAAGGGTTCCGATGCACACAAGGCAGCCGTTATCGGTGACACCGTTGGTGACCCATTCAAGGACACCGCTGGTCCAGCACTCAACCCACTCATCAAGGTGATGAACTTGGTTGCATTGCTCACACTTCCAGCAATCATCAAATACCAACACAACGATGGAGTTCGCTTTGCAATCGCAGGCGTTTCACTCGCAATCTTGGTTGTTGCAATTTCATTCTCGCGTCGTAAGACGACGAGCATGGTTGCAGCGTAAGTAACTAGGCGTTCCAAATCGGCGCTGAGATGTCGTCACTTCGATATCTCAGCGCCGAATGGATCTCGGCCATGTCGGCCGGTGTGAGCGCAGACTCCACACTTTCGACACTTGCTTCTCAGCACACGGTTGGACTCACTCAAGTAGTCACCGGAACTCCATTCGGAGATGTCACCTATTGCCTGCACGTTCGCAATGGATCGGTGTCCTTTTCCACTGGTGCTGCCCCTGCAGAAGACGTTCGTTTTACCGAGTCTTATGAAACTGCGGTTGGCATTGCTACCGAACAGATCAATGCTCAAGAAGCATTCATAAAAGGCTTGATTGTGTTTGCTGGCGATCACCAAAAACTGATTGATGCAGGTGATGTGTTCGCTGCGCTCAACCCAATTTTTGATGCAGTACGGGCCGTAACAGTATTTAACTAAGTACGTAACTGGTCATGCTCAGCGAGCCAAGCTCGCAGCCACCCACCAATACCTCAAGTGACTTCCCTCTTGCTTGTGCAAGACCTGCAATGTAGGCAACGGGTAAGAAATGCTCGGCAGTGGGCACCGCTTTGCGTGCGTTCGGGTGATCTAACAACGAAATAATGTCAGAAGGGTTTTTGCCAGTCAGAATTCTGCGCGCCTCGGCGTCAAATTCTTCTGCCCACACTGCGCCTTTTCCATGAGCACCCCAGTCGATGATGCCCAGGTTGTGCACAATGTTGCCACTTCCAATAACCATGATGTCTGCGTCGAGCAACGGCGCAAGCAAGCGACCAATTTCAACATGCTGCTGTGGAGACAAGTTCGCGTTAATTGAAAGCTGCACTACCGGCACATCGGCTTGTGGAAACACATGACACAACACCGACCACGTTCCGTGATCAATTCCCCATTGTGATTGATCCATGACGATCGTATGTTGCGGCAACAAATCAGCAACGCGCTGTGCGACTTCAGGACTTCCCGCAACTGGGTATTCATACTGAAACAGTTCCTGTGGAAACCCACCGAAGTCGTAAATCGTTCGCGGATTTTGCATTGCAGTAACTGCAACTTGGTTTATGTACCAGTGTGCTGAAATACTTAACACTGCTTGTGGTTTTGGTTGAGCGTCACCAAACGAAGCCCACGATTGTGTATATCGATTGTGCTCTAACGCATTCATTGGGCTTCCGTGCCCAAGAAATGCTGCGGTCGAGGCCATGCCTTCGATCCTACTTATTTAAAGAACGGGTTCTCTCCAGTTGAGTGATCGGTGAGATCGCGCACCTTAGTGATCGTTGGCACTTTTGCCGACACCATTGACTGCACACCTTCAAGCATGGTTTGACGGCTCATCGAGCAACCGTGGCAGCCACCACCCATGGTGAAGTATGCGGTTCCCTCGGTGTCGTGTCCTGCAAATGTGACGAACCCACCGTGCGCTGCAAGCATTGGGTTCACTTCGGCAGTAACGATGGTTTCAATTTCGGCCGACATTTCATCGTCGCGAACTAAGCCTTCGATTTGAGGAGACTTTGGTTTATTCGGATTACGAATGAGCAAACCTTGCGTTTCTGAATGGTCAATCGTTGCGCCTTGAAATGCTTCAATGTCTTTTCCAGGAACGATGATCTTTAGTCCATCAATGGTTCGTACTTCATCGCTGAATGCGGCCTTGGTAAAAAAATCAAATGACAAGTCATAGCGGAAATCTTCGCCAGGCTCTGACAGAATTTCGAGTCGCAATCCAAGTTGCGCACCTTCGGCTTCTGCATCGCGAAGCTCAAGTAATTTCACATGAGCTTCAGGCGTGATCGAAACGATCGTGTCGGTCTTATCGATTTCTGAGGTGGTGCTAGCGAAAGGGCTCACAGAAAAAAGGCTACCGTCATGAGGGTTAGGACCTCCTAACTGTGGCATCCTTAACAGGTGAACGAAGGCAGCAAAAAGGCGATTTACGCGGCGTTTTCGGCAAACCTAGGAATCGCCATCGCAAAGTTTGTTGGGGCATTCATCACAGGTTCTGCCGGCATGCTTGCCGAAGCCGTTCACTCACTTGCAGATACGGGCAACCAAGCTCTACTGCTCCTTGGTGCAAAACGCTCTAAACGACAGCCCACCCCTCAGTTCCAATTTGGCTTCGGAGCTGAGCGGTACTTCTGGTCATTCATCGTGGCGCTTGTGCTCTTCATGATGGGCGGAATCTTCGCCTTGTACGAAGGCGTGAACAAGTTTCGTCACCCACATGAAACCAGCAATTTTGTATTGGCTTTCATCATCTTAGGTGTTGCAATTGCGCTGGAATCCATCTCCTTGCGCACAGCGATGAAGGAGGCAAACAAGCTGAAGCCGGCAAAGGTGTCGTGGTTTCGTTACATCAAAACTACGAAGCAACCAGAACTTCCCGTGGTGTTGCTTGAAGACTTCGGTGCGGAAACTGGTCTCTTTCTGGCCCTTGGCGGGTTGCTGTTAGCGCGCTATTCCGGAGACCCTCGATGGGACGCTGCTGGATCTATCGCGATTGGATTATTGCTTATTGCAATCGCATTCGTACTGGCCTCTGAAATGAAGCACCTGCTCATTGGTGAATCTGTGGATCCAGAATTGCAACGAGAATTTAGAAAACAAATCGAAGATGACCCCAGGTTCAAAGAAATTATTCATATGGAAACACTGCACATCGGCCCTGACGATGTTCTCGTGGCAGCAAAAATTGATGTTGACCCGAATATCTCTGTCTCCGAATTAGCGCGCGCCATCGATGAAGCAGAAGTTCGCGTTCGTACAACAACTCCGTTTAACGTCATTATCCATATCGAACCCGACATCAAGCGCTAACTACAGACTGCACCATGAACCAGCACTCTCCAATTACCGCAATAGTTGTGCTGGGTGGCAACCCACCTACCCGAGCAATCAAGCAACACATTCCAGCGCATCAGTTAGTCATTGCTGCCGATTCTGGTTTACACGGCGCGATTGATCTTGGTCTGCGTGTGAACGTGGTGATTGGCGATATGGACTCCGTTGACAAAGCGGTACTCGCAGCAGTCGAAGCAAACGGCACCACCATCACTGAACTTCCTCGCGACAAAGACTCCACTGATGCCGAGCTTGCGCTGCTGAAAGCAGTGGAAATGGGCGCACAAAAAATTGTGTTAATCACCAAAGGTGGCGGTCGCCTTGACCATGAGCTTGGCGTATTTGCCGTATTGCAAAACCCAGGGCTTCGAAATTGCGCAATCCAAGCAATGTGGGACAACTCCATATTGCATCTCATCCATGGGCCCGCAGCGGTAACAATTTCAGGGAAACTCGGCTCAAACGTTGGCTTGATCGCTGCTGGTGGCTCTGCACATGGAATCACTACGCAAGGTTTGAAATGGGCTCTCGGCAATGAAACACTTACCCCACATTCTTCCCGTGGAATAAGCAACGAACTCATCGACGAAACTGCAACAATTTCATTGCAAGCAGGTTCACTTTTCGTCGTTCAGTCAAGTGCCCTCGATAGCTGAAAGAAGTTCCCCCATGAAAAGATTTTCCGTAATCGCGCTTAGTGTGTTGCTCTTTGCCGCATGTTCAGGTGCTTCAGATGGAGGAGCATCGAAGTCCAGCGGGCCAGTCACGCTGACTCTGCTTGCACATGATTCCTTCACTCCAAGTGAAGGAATCTTTGACGCTTTCACTTCCGCAACGGGAATCACGGTGAACGTGGTTCGCGGTGGCGATGCTGGCGAACTGATCACCAAGGCTGCACTTACTGCTGGCAACCCAGAGGGAGATGTGTTGTGGGGAGTAGACAACACGTTGCTATCACGCGCACTTGATGCCGACATTTTTACGCCATACGAAACTGTGAACCTTTCCTCAATGGATCAATCGGTGTTGCGAAATATTCCTGGTCACGAAGTCACCCCGGTCGATACTGGCGATGTATGCATTAACTACGACATCGCCTGGTTTAAGAACAACAACATTGCTCCACCGATGACACTCGAAGCACTTGCTAACAGCACCTATGCAAATTTGCTTGTGGTACCAAGCCCAATTACTTCATCACCTGGCCTCGCATTTTTCCTTGCAACAATTTCAGAGTTTGGCGAAAGTGGATGGCAGGACTATTGGAAGTCGCTACGCAAAAATGGAGTGTTGGTTGTAGATGGCTGGACACAGGCATACAGCACGGAGTTTTCTGGTTCTACCGGCAAAGGTGATCGCCCTATCGTGGTCAGTTACAGCAGCAGCCCTGCTGCAGAAGTGTTGTTCGCTGATCCACCAACCGACGTAGCCCCAACTGGCGTTGCGCCACTTACTTGTTTTGGCCAAATTGAATACGCCGGTGTGTTACGAGGAACTCAACATAAAGCCGAGGCACAACAACTTATTGATTACCTCACGGATCTGACCTTTCAAGGTGATCTTCCGCTCACTCAATTTGTTTACCCTGTGAATACCAAAGCAACTGTTCCGGACTCATTCACTCGTTACATTTCGCGACCTGAGAATCCACTGACCGTTGATTACGGCGTCATCGCAAAAAATCGTGCAGCATGGCTCGACGAGTGGTCTACCATCGTTTTTAAATAGGCCGTTCGCTTGATTCCGTCGCCGTATCCCAAAAGCACGCGGTGGCTTGTCGTTGCTCCTGCCCTGTTTCTGCTTGTCTTTCTGGCAATTCCAACAGCTGTAATTGTTCAACGTGGCGCCAGTTTCGATTCGTTCTCGAGCGTCGTTTCAAGCACCAGTTTTCGACAAATTGCATGGTTTACCGTGTGGCAAACCCTGCTCAGCACAGTGCTCACCGTTGCTTGTGCGCTGCCGGTCACTTTCATTCTTTCGCGCTTTTCATTTAGTGGCAAGCGCCTATTGCTCGCCCTCATTACTGCACCATTTCTTTTACCTACAGTTGTTGTGGGAACGGCGTTATTTGCACTGCTACCCAACCAACTTCACTACACGGCCTATGCCATCATCGCCGCCCACATCTTTTTCAACATGGCTGTAGTTGTTCGATTAGTAATGCCACGTTGGTCACAAATTGATCCTGAACTCATCCACGCAGCACACACGCTTGGCGCTTCTACAGTGCACACGTTTCGCACCATTACATTCCCGCTAATTCGACCAGCTCTTAGTTTTGCAAGTACCGCAGTAGCTTTGTTTTGCTTCACATCTTTTGGTGCGGTTCGAATCTTGGGAGGGCCAGCATACGCAACACTCGAAACCGAAATTTATATTCGCTCGGTCCAACTAGGTGATTTCAACGGCGCAATTGCAATTGGAATAATTCAAACAGTATTTCTTGTTGTCGTACTGTACGCCTGGACGAAATTCAGTCGCCATCACATTTCGCCGCTCACCATCAGCATTCAAGCACCTCGGCCAACTGGCTCTACACAAGTAATTGCCGTCACCGTAGTTTCGTTAACAACAGGCTTGCTTGCGCTGCTTCCGCTAATTGCAGTTGCTTGTAGGTCTGCATCTGGTTGGTCGCGCGTATTATCGAGCGACACACTCCACTCATTATTCGTAAGCGCTCGTTATGCAGCTGTTGCTTCGCTCATTGCAACAACACTGGGCTCAATGATTGCCATGGCAATTGCGTATAAGTCAACTTCATCTCAACTGCTTGAAACAATTACATCGCTACCACTCATGATTTCAGCAGTCACTGTTGGTCTTGGAATATTGATTACTTTTGATCACAGTCCAATCGAATTTCGATCAACCTGGTGGATAACTCCAGTAGCCCATTCTCTCATTGCAATTCCGCTTGTTATTCGCACAGTTTTACCTGTAGCCCAAGCAATTCCCCAAGACCTTCGCGATGCGGCCGCAACCCTTGGGTCGGATTCAAAGGATCAATGGTTGAGAATTGACTTGCCACTTCTGCGCAGAAGTTTGGCCACTGCGTCTGCATTATCTGCTGCTGTTTCACTGGGTGAATTTGGCGCCACAAGCTTTCTCACTCGACGAACAAGCGAAACGCTTCCCGTGTCTATTGCTCGTCTGCTTTCGCGACCTGGCGATACCCAGCATGCCGAAGCATTTGCGCTCTCAACTCTATTTTTCGTGTTTAGCATTAGTGCCGTATACATCGCAGAAACCGCACGCGCCACACGAACGAAGACTCGCTAATGCTCAATATCACTGACCTCACCATTCATTATGAAAAGGAAGTCATTTTGGATGGCGTATGTCTGGAAGTGGCCACTGGAGAGGTGGTTTCACTTGTTGGACCAAGCGGTGAAGGAAAAACCACACTGCTTCGCGTTATTGCAGGTATCGAACAGGCAGAGTCAGGAACGGTGAGCGTTGATGGAGTTGATGTAACCCACCTACCTACTTATAAACGCGGGATTGGATTGGTGTTTCAAGACAACCAGCTTTTTCCGCACCTGTCCATTGGCCAAAATATTGCTTTTGCACTTCGCAGCATGAGCAAACACGAACAATCTAAACGAGTAAACGAATTACTTGCACTGGTTGGTCTTGATGGCTTGGCAGATCGCGACGTCACGGTAATTTCAGGCGGAGAGGCGAAACGAGTTGCAGTTGCCCGTTCGCTAGCGGCAAACCCCAAGGTGCTTCTTCTCGATGAACCGTTGAGTGGGCTAGACGGTGAATTGCACGATCGTTTATTGCGCGACCTTTCCACCTTGCTTGCAGAACGCAACACCACAGTTGTTCACGTGACGCATGATCGCAACGAAGCAACCCTCTTCGCTGATCGCATTGTTGACATTCGGTCGCTTCATCGCCTCAGCAGAGTTGTGCAAGTTTCAACAGAAGAATTGTTATCTCTACGATTGGCCGTACTCCGCGATGGAACGCCATCACAGAACCCGCGATACTCCCAAGACGAACATCCAGGTTGCATCCATTTGGGAATTTACGAACAGCACGAACTCATCGCCTGTTCTTCATGGATCCCCCAAGCGTGGCCACTAGACGAACGACTTCCCGCAGTTCAATTGAAGGGAATGGCTGTTGCCAAACATCTGCAAGGAAGTGGAACTGGCGCAGAATTGCTGAGCGTTGGAGTTCAGCGAGCCGAACGTGAAGGCGCGCACTACATCTGGGCCCGAGCACGCGACAGTGCCCTCAATTTCTACACACGCAATGGTTTTCAAGTTTTCGGAGAACAATTTATTGACGAGGCAACCGGTATGGGGCACCACCTCGTGATGAAAGTATCTACTCGCCAACCTTGACATCGGTTGTAAATAGCACGGTTCTCGATGGGTCTGGTTTCACCAGAAACTCGATATGCCACTTCCCTGCGTAGGCAAAGTTCACTATTGCCGTGTAATGATTTGGCCCGGTTCGCTCAAGAACTATTGGCCCATTTGGAATGTTCTTACTTGGCAAGGACATTCGCGCTGTCACCGATGTCATTTGAGCAAACGAACCAACGAGTGAACCCATATTGAGATGAATTTCTGCTGCACCGATTCGAGCAGGAGTAACCGTAATGTCGGCAATGAGCCCAGACTGCTTCAATGAAAATTGCACTGGCGCATTCGAATTCTGCTCGCGAGGTGGAAGCGCAACAAGCAATGCGGTAATCGCCACAACCATTAATGCAACCAAAGATTCCACCACTACAGACTGATGCAGCTTCGCCGGTCCACTCTTACGTAGCGTTGTTCTAGAGAGTGCTCCTATTGCGACGAGTACCAGCACAAGTCCAACTTTGACCACAAGTTTTTGTCCGTAATCAAGGACAAACAAATTTCGTGGACCGTTCATGAGCAACATTGATTGCGCGACACCGGTAACTGCAATTACCGCAACGGAATAACCAGCAATACGGGAAAACCACAGCATGGACTGTGTGGACTGCAGCCAAAACTTTCGATCAATGGTGATCAGGAAGAGTGCGCCTATCCACAGTGAGACCGCAAGTATGTGCAGCACGTCAAGAGAAAAACTGAAAGCTACTGGAGACTGACCGCTTGGATGTCCAACAGCAGAGAGCGTTGCTGCAATTGCCACTGATGCCCCAATTGCACTCAGCCTCCATAATCGCTTATTGCGGAATTCCAGCTTCATCAGCAACAACGAAAAACCTAGGAGCAATGAGATCCGAAGCAGTGTTGCCTGGCCGTACATCGTGGTCACGGTGTCGCCGAGCAATGAAAGATCGGTGAAGTTGTAAACCTTCACGCCAGACGCATGTGGTCCGTACGCAAAGAGTGCCTCGATGCTCGAAACAATTGCAAACGTCCACGCACCCCACAAACTCATCCGAGTACGAATTGACGGAGCTCGTTTTGCACCAAACACAACCAGTCCAACGCCGCCTATCAACGCCATCACGCCTGCAAACATCACAAATCGAAGGATGTTGAAGAGATTGTTTAAACCATGTTTATGGCCCTGATCGCCTACCAAAATGCTTGTTACATCCGACAAACTCGTTCCGATTGAAAAGGCAAATGATCCCTGCACTGGGTGTGAGTCTGCAGATGTGACACGCCACACCACCACCCAAGTTCCATCGCCGAGTTTGTCAATCGGAGCACGCACCGTTGTGTGGTCGTTGACATCGCGTGTTGGGCGCGCTTCAAACACCTCTTTGCCGTCTTTGTCAAGAATTTTGAGGCGGGCAAACACCACGCCGACGGTTTCATCAAAATGCAGAACTACTTCAGTAGGTGAGGCAACCAACCACGAACTTGGCTTCGGATCACTGCCTTCCAGGCCTGCATGGGCACTTACTGTGCTTGCAGGAATGAGGAGCGAGAAACCAATAGCGATCAATGTGATGAGCCACGTACTTCTCACACGCATGGTCACACGCAAATACTAGTAAGAAGGTGGCTTGGGAAGACCTTCAACTTCGGTCCTCCCCAGAAACCATGCAAGCCGTTCGTTCGGTGAAAGTTGCAGTGCAACTTTTGGCACGGGGGTTAGCCCCATCGGTTTACTTGCGCGCCACATCATGACTTGTCGATCAAGTTCGTACCGAACATAGGTGGAGTTCCAATTCGCGAAAGTAAATGCGAGTGCCAAATCGGCGTGGTGCACTTCAACTTCACGCCAGCGCAGAAACACAATGTCGCTCATGGCAATTGATGCGCCTGCACTATTTATTCCGTGGCCCTGCCAACCTTCGCTATTCGTGACAGCCCATTGACCTTCAAGGGCGTAAATGCTTTTACGCACTTCTGCTACGAGCGATTCTGCAGAGTCTGTTGCGTGAGACTCAATGCCCATCTTTCTGGCCTTTGCACCACCAACATATTGCTCACCCACTTCTCCACGTGCTGCACATTGCAAAACATGCACGTGACTTTCCGCATTCCGGGCCAAGTGTGATAACACATGACCGCGAGTCCATCCTGGTAACGCCGATGGTTCATGGCACTGTTCATCGGTCAGCGAATCAAGAGATTGCAACAGCCGCTGGTGCGACTCTGCACAACCCGCAACATGAATATTGAGCGTGCGACCAAAATCGTCCATCACCGACAAAGGTAGCGGTTTGTTCAGCGCAGGCTTGTGCGCTGGGGAATGACGACAACAGTGCCGTCGTCTTCGTGGTGCACGCGCGCAGAAACACCATAAAACTCGGAGAGAATGTTCGGCTGCAACACTTCTTTTGCTGAACCCTCTGCCACGCGAGCGCCTTGATGCATGAGCACCAATCTGTCGGCGTACATGCCAGCAAGCGTGAGGTCATGCATGGCCGAAACAACGGTAAGGCCCTGTTCCCGGCGCAGTTTGTCAACTAGTTCAAGCGCTTGCTGCTGGTGCCCAATATCGAGTGCGCTCGTTGGTTCATCCAGCAACAGCACGGGAGCCTCTTGTGCCAACGCACGAGCAATCACCAATCGTTGCAACTCCCCACCAGACAACGTGCCTAACCTGCGCTGCGAAAAATCAATCAAATCAAGACGCTCTAATACGCCATGAATTACTTCGCGATCTTGCTTTGTTTCAGATGAGAAATGTCCAACGTACGGATTGCGGCCCAACAACACGTAGTCGTGAACGTTCATGTCGTGAGGAATAAGTGGCGACTGAGGAACATACGCAATGTGTTGTGCGCGCCACCGGGCCGATGTGGCAGGTATTTCAGTTTGATCAATAGCGATTGACCCCGTGTATGGAACGAGACCAGCAGCCGCACGCAATACCGACGACTTGCCCGCTCCGTTTGGCCCAATGAGACACAGCCATTCGCCAGAGTGCAACAAGTCGTTAAAGCCCTGCACAGCTTCAACACCGTTGTATGACACTCGCACATCGCAAAAGCCCAGCGCGGTCATCGTGCGTTGCTCCGTTTGCGAAGCAGAAACAAAAAGAACGGTGCACCAAAGAACGCGGTTACCACAC
>Ga0194055_10000255_pt1 | contig 41685 bp, 38 predicted proteins | sample SepL449m_MetaG_FD_155482 | JGI IMG/M metagenome (GOLD analysis project Ga0194055, IMG submission 155482) | Anoxic zone freshwater microbial communities from boreal shield lake in IISD Experimental Lakes Area, Ontario, Canada - Sep2016-L442-9m | ecosystem: Environmental > Aquatic > Freshwater >... | reverse complement strand
GGTAAAAATGTTTTATGACACCGAATCAGACTCCTACCGTGCCACCATTGTCACCATTGCCACCGAACTCTCCGACTAGCCCGCAGGTTACGCCCGTCGAGGACTTGGGCGGCTTGCCTCCACCGCTCCAGTCGGGCGCGCCTCTTCTGCAAAATCCCTTTGTCATCGAGGAGTTTCGACTGAATTGGTCCAAAAGGGATATCGAGCAACGTCTCGGCTTTCGTGGTGGGCGTTTTACCAGTGTGAATAAGGGACTGAGCTTGCTGATCGGCTTTCTCGTGACCGTGCTTTTTTATTCAATCCTCATTTTTGGTCTGCAGAAGATTCCCGATGCCCGGTGGTTTACGGCGATGTTTTTGGAGCGTGGAGCCGCCCCTTATCCGACGATGCTGCTTTTCTTTTGGGCGATGACGATTCTTTTCATCAAATCGCGAAAGTTGAAGCTCCAAGAAGAGGCTTTAACGCTCTCCGCCGTGCCCCAGCAACCAGACTTTTTGCTGAATCGGGAAAGTGCCCGGGCGGTCTTGAGTCGGGTCCATTCTTTAGTCGATAACGCCAGCAACTTTGTTTTGCTCAATCGGATTGAGCGGGCGCTTTCTAATTTGCAAAATATCGGGCAGGTCGGCGATGTGGCAATGATCTTACGGAATCAAGCGGACTATGATGAGGAGCAGATCGCCTCCAGTTATAGTTTGGTCCATAGCTTTCTTTGGGCGATTCCCGTCTTGGGATTTATTGGGACGGTGATTGGGTTGCGGGCGGCCATCGGGGCGCTCGGGGTTACCTTGCGGGCGGGCGGCGATATTAACTCCATTCGAGAGGGACTGCAGGCGGTGACGGCGGGTCTTTCGACTAAATTTGAGACGACGCTGGTTGCTTTGATTTGCGCGGTGATCGTGCAACTCCTTTTGTCATTTATGCAGAGTAAAGAGGGGGAATTTTTGGATGCCTGCAACGACTATTGCCATGCTCATGTGGCTTCGAAACTCAAGCTGATCTGACTCCAATGAGCTAAGTAAGGAGAAAATGTGAACGGTCGATTTCAACGCGGTCGGGTGGGTGGGATCAGCCCATTTTTCGCCTTTCAAGATATCATTACCTCGGCGATGGCGGTGATTATTACGATCGTGATGCTCCTTGCCTTGGACATTGGAGAGCCAAGTCAAGCGCCTTCTGGAGAGGCAGATAGGGGAGATCTCGCCGCGCAATTGGCAAAGGTTTTGGCTGAGTTGAGCCAAGCAAACGTCGATTTGCGGACGCTTCAGGAGACGAGTCGGGGAACGAAGGTCGATCCCGCACTACTTCGCGGGCAGATTGTCGCTCTCCGGGGAGATTTGGCGACACTCCAGCAGGGGGCCATTGCTAGTGGAAAGCAATTGAGCGGGGTGAAGCAAGGTGGCGGGACCACGGTGGTGGCGAGTGAGTTGGCGAATGCAAAAGCTCAAATTGCGGCGGCGAACAAGGCGTTGGCGATCAGCGAGGCGGAGGTCGCCCGGACTTTAGCGGAGATGAAAAATGCCGAGAATTCTTTAAGGGCGAAAGAGGGGCAGTTGCTGTCTGAGCAGGCAAAAAAGAATGAACTCTGGCTGATTCCAGATCGATCGAAGACGAGTAAAGAGCCAGTATTGGCGGTGGTTTCTGCGAACGCCATCGCCTTGCAGCGGCTTGATCAACCAGAGAGCTCGGAGATTCGCGGGCGGGATCTTCCGGGGAAGTTTGAGGAAGCGATCAAGGTATTCTCGAAGCTCGATCAATACATTGTCTTTTATTTTAAGCCTTCAGGGGTAGACCTTTTTCAAAAGCTCACCGATGCGGCGAAGGATGCGGGGTTCGAGATTGGTTACGACGCCGTGAGCGAGGAGTCAGCAATTCACTTTAATCCATCTAAATGAGAAAACTTGGCCGGAGCAGTGGAGACAGTTTGGAGCTTTTGCTCGATACGGTCTGTAGTATGTTTGGGGCGATCCTGCTGATTGCCATTTTGGTGGCCTTGATGGCTCAGACCACGGAGGTGGTGACGACGAGTGATCAAGCGAGTGCCGAGATGATGAAGAGGAAGATTGCCACGGCGGAGGCTGACTTGGCGGAAACGCGGCGGCTGGCCAGTGCGTTGGCGACGCCTGCGGAGCATTCGAGTGAAGCATTGATCGAAGAAAAGCAGCAGTTGGAGCTGGCTGTGGCGGCGGCTCGGGAGCAGCGGGATCAGATTGGGGCAGAGATTCGTGGTCAAGTGGCAGACCAGACTATCGACTTTAGTAGTGAGTGGAAAAAGCTGGCTGGAGATTTACGGGCGCTTCAAGCGAGGCAAGAGGAGGCGGCCAATGCGATCAAGGCTCAGCTACAGAATACGGCCCGCCTCAATGGGCGAGTGGCAGATATTGAAAAGATGATTCAGAAAGAAAAAAGTGGGCGGGTTGTCACCCTGCGGTTTCCTCGGGAGCGGGCCAAAACGAAAGGAGCATGGCCAGTGATTTGCAAATTTGGGAAGATGTATTCTCTCAAAAACGCTGGTGGAGGGCGGAATGAAACGACGATTAATTGGAGAGAGAAGCGGCCTGGCTCCGATGTATCAAAGCCCATTGAGTCCCTCGGGTGGACGATTGCCGACCATCGGGAAGCGATCAACAAACTCCAGCGAAGCATTCCGAAAAGGGAGGCTTATGTGGCATACTATGTTTATCCTGATTCCTTCGAGATCTTTCATTGGCTCCGCGATGAAGCGATTTCTCAAGGACTGGAGTTTGGGGTGGAGCTGGAACCTGCTGGCGTAGAACTGAGTTGGGGAACTGAGGGCACAAGTCCACCACCGCTTTGATGATCGTTTAGCGGTGCGGGCTGCGGGTGCACTGCGGGCGATTTTAGAGGAACCGCCAAGGAGCCGTTCGGGGATGCCGCAAACACGGCAGTCCTCGGTTATCCACCTTTAAACAGAAGACGCGCGGCGCTGAATATGGAGGCGGGAGCGCTGGATAAACTCGAAGTCACCGGCGCGATCGCGGAAGTATTCGTCAACGGCGTCACGACAACCTGACCATGCGCCATAGTCGTCGATGACTAAGACACCGCCGGGAGAAAGGTGGGGCACGATCCGTTGGAGGCAAACCGTCACGGATTCATACCAATCGCCGTCGACATGGGCGAGGGCGACCGGTTGATTGATTTCCAAGGTATCTTGAAAAAGACCCTTGATGAGGTGGACATGATGGGCATCCACGGGGACGCCGTGACGGGCAAAGCTTTCGGTGACTTTGGCGTAAAGGTTTTCCTCGTAGCCGTAATATTTTTGGCCGTCGATCCCGATGGATTCGCCTTTGGTGATGACTTGGTAACGATCGAGCACATCCTGTCCGTCGCGGTCGGAGGGTGGAGGAATCACCCCGAAGACATCATAGACGTTGAGTTGTCGGAGTTGGGACTTGGCTGTGGCCATGACGATCGCCGATCCGCCTAAGGCGCAACCCGCTTCGATGAGGATTCCCGGGACAGATTGTTCTTCGATGCGCCGAACTAAGGAGTGAAGATCCTCGAGGGCGGCTTCCTCTAAGTAGGTGAGGGCATCGGCGATGACGGCGTTGATTTCGGGGAATTGGCTCATGATTTTAGTTCTTGAAGGCAATTTTCGAGGAAGGCCAAGTATCCGTTGCGGAAAGGGTCAGAGTTGACCACGGGAGGCTTTGCTAGGGCCTGTGCGGCGTCTTCCTGAACTTCTTTGGTGGCAATTTTCACTCCAATGCCGTCGAAAATACTCACGCGATCGTCTTCCTCATTTAAGACGCCGACATAAATTACCGGCGTTCCGAAGGCGATGCAGGGGAGCGTTGCGTGCACGCGGGTGGTGATGACGAGTTCTGCGGTGCGGTAGCGCATCAGCAGTCCGTAGGCTTTTCGATATTGCTCGACGATATCCTCATCGGTGACTTCTTCGGGAGCGAAAGGCTTGAGGTCATGGGAAAGGCAAACGGCTTCTGGGTAGAGGCTTGCCACTTTTTCATGAATCTCCGGTTGGAGGTCTACGCTGTAGACGCCTTCGCGTTTACCGTGGTAGGTGGGAAAAGTCAGGGTCGCACATCGGGTCAGATGCGTGGGAATCCCGCTTTCGGAAAGAAACTTTTGAGTGATGGTGTCGCGGCAACCGATGATCCCGCAGGGCTTTAAGGTTTCGAGCATTTCTGGGGTGCGGACGTGGGGGGCCAGGTGGATGCCCACATGCTTGACGCCACGGAACTCACTGGGTTGGGCGAACCGACCGGAAGTGAGCCATCCGTTGGAGACTAGGGCGAGGTCGGGATGGGGAGTTAAGCGGTCACGCTTGAGGAGGGTTTGTGGTCGAAAGTGTTGGAGGAGAGCGAGGGTTTGGATGTGATCGCCCAAATTATCGCAATAGTAAGTGTATGCGGCATAGGGAGATGACGGAGAGAGCGACATCAATTCTTCGAAGCTTTTCATCGGGTTATGAGGGTTTTCTGTTTGCAATGTGTTTAGTTTTTAATGGCTAGGAATTGAGGTTTTTCGACTCTGACTATCGCTGGGCTCTTTTGCCAGAGGTTCTAGGGAAGTTTCTCAGGTGGTTACTTGCTGGGAAGGCGTTTTTTGGGGATCTGGAAATGGCATGAGATGGATGCCCAGTCGCTTGGCGGCGGCCTTTACTGCGGGATCGGTTAAGGTGGCCAGTTCTTGAATCCGCTCTTCGCGATACATGGTTGAAAGATCGGCCTTGGATGCGGGATGGCATCCAAATTCCGTCAGTCCTAGGGGGAGGTTTTCGAGGAGTGCGATCAGCGCCGCTGGTTGGATGGCCTCTGGAACTGGCCATCCCTCGGCACTTTGGCCATAAAAAGCCCCGCAGTAGCACGCGGGACTGGCCACTGATCGGACTGGCACCCCGAGGCGGGCGGCTTCTTCAAGGACAATGGTCCGAACAGGTTCGCGAAGGTGGACGTGCTGGTGGGAGTCGATGTGAGTCGGTCCATGGCCGACGAGTTCGCAAAAGCGGTCACATTGGGATCGCACTTCCGCGGATACGAGATCGGGATTATCGAGTGGCACGACTTCGTAGACAGGCACCCAAGAAAACTCCATGGAATCGTAGCGCCATTCGCCGAGGTCGAGATGCAAGCCGAGGCTGAATCCCTGTCGACCGCGCGCCCAAAGGACCGCCTCGGAGACTGCTGGCCAGCGGACCATCATGCTTGCACTGGTTACAATGCCGTTCGTGTGTGCAATGGCCACGCCTTGGTTGACCCCGTGACTCTGGCCAAAATCATCGGCGTTCACAATCAATGACCGTCCAGAACCATAGTCGACAGAAGACTTCATAAACCCAAGTCTTTGAGTAACTTCGCCAAAACTTTCTCGGCATCGAAGTATTCCTCGGCGATCGCGCGGGCCGCCCGGCTATGCTTGGGGTAGTCCGATTCCACGGCTTCGAAAGCGGCCACGATTTCGTCGAGCGTATCAAAGGCAAAGAGTCCTTCCCCGGTTGGGAGGGTTCGACCAAACCCCGTATTTTGGGTGATTACTGGTCGACCTGCGGCCAAGTAGCAGGCACTCCGCTCGCTAAACCATCCACTTCTTAGTCGGACGTTTTGATCCTTGGCCACCGTCCACTCCCCGCGGGATGCGCAGACATAGTCATGATATTGGAAAGGATCGGTGGTGAAGGAGGCGGCGTCAGCAAGGGTGAAGCCGCGGGTCGCGAGCATCGCGCGAGTCTCTGGATCGATGGCCGCCAGATTAAACCCGAGTTCGATGGGGGGGCTCACTCGTTGCGGGAGATCGAGAAACTTTTGGAACTCGTGGTGCTTGCTCCAAAAGTAGGTGTCGCCATTGAAAACGAGATCTTTGCCATTCTGTTTCCAATTCCCAACCGTCGTCCAGTGGGGTCTTGGTGAGGTCTCCGTCTGCCAATAGTCGAGGAGGATTGGTTGCCGAGTGTGCGCCAGTAAGCGTGGCAACGGAGGAATGGCGCATTCTGGGGTGCCGATGTTTTCGCCATAAGTCACGCAGGCATCATGTTCGTTGACGATATCGCGAGCGATGAGGTCGCCGTTTGCGTAGCCAAGTTCATGGATCACGGGATCAGTGCCGAAATAGATGAGGCGTTTGGCGTTTAGATAGTCGGTAGCTAAGCGAGTTGAACCGCCAACATTGAGCACGGCATCGGACTCGACCAAGAGAGACTCACCCCGGGAACCGACTGGACCGAGCCACGCCCGATCGGAATAGCTTCTTCGGCACGCCCAGCGGTCGCCGAGGCCAAAGCGCTCAGCGACGCGAGCCAAATAGGGCAGGACATAATCGGAGTCATCAACGCAACTTTTCCTAACGGGATCGTACGGCCAAACGGACGATGTCTCGAGGTAGTAAACATCGTGACCGAGACGGAGCAGGCCAGCGGCAATCTGCATGTGCATCCAAGCCATTCCTGCGTAAGGATCAGCGGCCATCGTGCCGAGAACCACGATACGTCGACGAGAAAATGCCATTAGCTCGGAAAATCCTTTCTTCTTTTCATGATCCTAGGAATGCAGCCGATATGGGTAACTGTGAGAAGTGGTTGAAATTGAGAGAGGTCAAAACTGACGAGTTGGGAAAAGCGACTTGGGCTTGTTGAATACATTCCAGAGAAGATCAACCGCGAGCAGAAACTGATTCTTTACCGAAGTTTCTCGCCGAGGTGTGCAGAGTGGTAGAGTTCCGCATAGCGACCGCCCCGCGCGACTAATTCTGGCCCCTTTCCCTCCTCAAGCAAAACACCCTCACCAAGAACGACGATCTTGTCCATGTGATGAACGGTGGCAATCCGGTGGGTGATAATCAGGGTCGTTCGGCCGCGCATTAACTCATCCAATGTGCTCATGATGGCGGCCTCGGTCGTGGGATCGAGAGCACTTGTGGGTTCGTCGAGAATGAGGATCGGGGCATTCTTCAGGAAGGCGCGGGCAATGCCAATGCGCTGTCGCTGTCCTACGCTGAGGTGCCCACCCCGTTCACCGACTAAGTTCGAATAGCCATCAGGCATCGCCATAATGAATTCGTGGGCTTGGGCACGTTTCGCGGCTTCGATGATCTCCTCTTCCGTGGCGTCTGGCCGACTGTAAGCGATGTTCTCCCTGACGCTGGATGAAAACAGCAAGGTGTCTTGAAGAACGATACTGATGCAATTACGCAGGGACTTCTTGGTGAGATCGCGCAAGTCATGGCCGTCGAGTAAAACGCGTCCGGCCGAGGGATCGTAAAACCGGGGGACAAGAGCGAGAAGGGTGCTCTTTCCGGCGCCTGTTCCGCCGACAAATGCCACGGTTTGTCCTGGTTCGATGGTGGCGCTGACTTGCTGTAAAATGAGACGATCGGCGGTGTAACCAAAAGCGATCTTTTCGAAAGTGAGTTCGCCGCGAGTCTCTGCCAAGTCCTTGGCGTTTGGAGAATCCGGCACATCATTCTGTCGATCAAGCACTTCAAAGCAACGTTGGACGCCGGTTGAGGCGCTTTGGAGTGTCCAGGCGATATAGGTAAGGCCTTCGAGAGGCTGATAGAGCATGATCAACAGCGTGGAAAGATACCAGATTTGTCCGACAGTGAGTCGGCCTTCCATGACGTGTTGGGCGCCGACATAGAACATCACCGCAGAACTAATCGCGACGATCGTGCCGACGAGAAGAGAGCTCTTCATGGACGTCGCATTGTATTGCAGACTGGCTTCGAGACTGCTCCGGGCTTTCGCCTTGAATTGACCTACTTCGTGATCCTCACGTCCAAATGCTTGAACCATTCTGATCGAACTCAGACCCTCTTGGGCGACGCTGAGGACCACGCTTTCTTTTTCAGCGATCTGGGTGGACTGATCACGGATCCTCTTTGCGTAGATATAGATGCAGAGGACTAGGAACGGAATGATCAGGAGTGAAAGCAGGGCGATTTCACGATCAAAAGCCCACATCGTGCCGAACGTACCGACTAACCCAATCACTGATTTAAAAAGGAAGAACCAATTGCTGTAGATCGTTTGGAGCTTTTGAGAATCATAGGCTACACGGAAACTGCTGTCGGAACTCCGGCGTTGATCATGAAATTTCAGAGGCAACGAATGGAGAAACGCGTAGAGTTCCGTCCGCAATCCAAGAACGACTTGTAACCCGACCCGGATTGTCGTGATCCCGACTAAATAGCCAACGCCCCCAGCGAGGAGGTGAAAAACCACCATGAGTGCACAGACCGCCGTCAAGATGGTCATCAGACTAAAATTGCCGAGGTTATAACCCCATAGCGTCAAGGCGGTTCCGTTTCCTGAAGACGCTGGAAGCAACTTGTCGACAATGAACGCGAGTGGCCAAGGTCGGAGAATATTGAAAACGCTTCCGAGAACCGTGAGGAGCATCGCCACGGCGGTCGCGCGGTGATGGGGACGAAAGTAGGCGAGGGCTCTAGCTTGCACGGTCATTCATTTAGATAGACCATAAATGCGGTCACTTTGGCAATTGAAGAGCGGTCCGACCGACCGACACGATGAGGGCCATCGAAAAAGTGTTCGAAAACGCTTCGTGGATTGATAGTTTGAAGCGTCAATTTTCTGGCAAGTCCGTGTCTTCGCGAGAAATATCCTTGCACGTAGCTTCGACAAAACTAGCCCACCATTCGTCAGCAACCGCAAGGATCCGGAGCCAATTTGTAAAAACTATCACCATGAAAAAATTGCACCCATCCTCTGATGAAAATAACCACAACCGCCAAGGTTGACCACTTCGCAGGCTTCGATGGGATTCGCCTCGTCGCGGCGATTTTCGTTATTCTCTCGCATGCGTTTGTCGTTGCTGGTGGCTCGAACGAGCAGGGCTTTTTCATTGAGATGGTGGGTGGAAGGAAAGCCCTCGGCGTTCTGGGTGATTATGGGGTGAACACCTTTTTCATCATTAGCGGATTCTTACTCGCGCGCTCTCTTTCCTTCAACGCCAGCTTTGTCACCTATTCCGTCAACCGGGCGTTACGGATCATCCCAGCATTCGCTGCCTGTGCTCTGGTATCGGCCTTCGTGATCGGTCCAATCTGTACGAGTGTCTCCTTGCGAGAATACTTCTCCTCATCCGAAACTTGGGCGTTTAGCGGATATGCGGTGAATGGGTTCACCGACTGGTCGTTGCCTGGAGTTTTTGCGTATGACGGAGAACTTTCAAAACAGGTCAACGGATCGCTGTGGTCGCTTCGCTACGAGGCTTTGAGCTATGTGTTTCTTTTACTGGTCTGGACTGTCAGTCGGAGGTCGACCACCCTCGCGACGGGGCTGGTTATCGCCGTTGCAGTTGGCACTTTGGTGTCACCCTTGGTGACGGCGAGCTTCCTTGGCATCGCTTACACGCTCCCTTACTTTGCGGGTGGCGTTTTGATGCAGTGGGTCCACTCCCGTTACGGAACGAGCACCATCTTAGCCACGGCAAGTGCCGTCTTGTTGGTGTTGGCTGGGACATTCCATGTTCGGGAAAAAGCATTCGCCTTGCTCGGTGCCTATCTCGTGGTTTTTTTAGGCGAGCGAAGGAATCCTGGATCGGCACTCGCTGAGAAAATCGGAGACTGCTCCTACGGTCTCTACTTATACGGTTGGCCCGTGGAACAACTCACCCGGCAGTTCACGGGAATCACTCAGCCGCTTCTTCTCTTCGCCGTAGCGCTCCCGATTACTTGGGTGTTGGCGTTTTTGTCCTGCCATATTGTCGAACGACCAGCCATGCAGCATCGTCGGGCGGTTGCGAATTGGATCCGTTGGCTATTCGCTAAGCTATTCAAGGGCAACCTCATTCCGGCAACCACGGGAGCAAAGTGGGGTTTTGTGGTGGGCGCTACTTATTTGCTCACGAAAGGGCAGTGGTGGCTAGTCATCCAAAGCATTGGGGAACTGGTCGTCGTGATGTTGCTCGGCGCTTTCCTTGCCACTTTGGTGAACCATCCTCGTTGGGCGTCCCGACAACCTCTTCGCTAAACGGCCTAATGAAGAATGTGGACAAATCCACCGCGCATGACTGCCATCCGTGGATCGTTAAAGAGACGCGAGGTTCAATGGGGGTGAGAATCGGAAGCAATGGGATAGGACTGTTGGAGTTTTTGCGGCGCAGTCGTTTCGCGGTCTGACTTGCCGAAGACGGTTCTGGCGACTAAGAAAGCCCCTTTTCTTTTCATGTCCGACGCCATTGCACCCATTCCGACCGCAGATCTTTTTGCCCCTCCGCTCCTGCCGATTCGGGTTCAAGCGAAGTTTTTTTTCGAAGGTGAAAATAAGTGGTTCATTAAAGGGGTAACTTACGGACCGTTCGCTCCCGATGCTGCGGGGGACTTTGTGGGCGACCCCGAGAAGGCGCACCGCGATTTTACTTTGATGAGTGCGGTGGGAATTAATCTTTTGCGGATTTATCATGTTCCCCCTAAGTGGTTTCTGGACCTTGCCAGAAAGTTTCGGTTGCGCGTCTTAATCTCCATTCCGTGGGCGGAGCACATCGAGTTTCTCAATAACCGAAAAATTCAAAAGCAGGTGGAGGAGACGATCCTTACTGGGGTGGCGAAAAATGCCGGACACGACGCCATCTTAGGCTACTACGTTGGGAACGAAATTCCTTTTGCAATCGTCCGCTGGTTGGGCGCTCAACGGGTGATTGAGTTTGTGGAAAAACTCATACGAATTGCCCGCGAGGCCGATCCTCGGGCCTTATTTAGTTACGCCAGTTATCCGCCGACGGAATATCTCCTGCCCAGCAATGTCGATTTCGTTTCCTATAATGTCTATCTGGAGCGTCAGCGGGATTTTGAAAAGTATCTCTCTCGCTTGCAGAATCTTGCAGAAGATAAGCCTTTAATTTTCGGTGAGTTTGGCATGGACACGATTCGGAAAGGTGAAGAGGAGCAGGCCAGTGTGCTCGCTTGGCATCTCGAGAGTGTCGTCCGCGGTGGTGCGGCAGGAACGATCTTCTTTGCATGGACAGACGAGTGGTTTACGGGTGGTCACGACATTACAGATTGGGCGTTTGGACTGGTGACTCGAGATCGCCAACCGAAAAAAGCCTTTCAGACGTTGTCGGCGTATTTACTTGGAGAAAGCTCTATGACCCAGCGGGTTGCATTGCCGAGCTACCCAAAGGTCAGCGTGATTGTCTGTAGCTATAATGGTGGAAAAACGCTCTTAGATTGTCTTCGATCCCTCGATCAAGTGACTTATCCCGACTTTGAAATCGTCCTCGTCGACGATGGATCGAAAGATGATTCGAGGGAGATTGTGGAAGGCTGGTTGACGGCGCGACGCTTAAAGAACCCCCTGCTCGTTGAGGAGGTCGATCCGATGATTCAAGGCCAACATCATGCGGCAAGTTGGCGGGTCTATGGTGGGGGAAATCTTCCTGAGTTCATCCACATCGTTCAGCCGAATATGGGCCTAAGCTACGCTCGGAACGCTGGTGCCCATGCGTCGCGTGGAGATATTTTTGCTTATACGGACAGCGATTGTATGGCGGATCCTGATTGGCTTTATTTTTTGGTCGGCACGCTTCTTAGTGGCGACTTTGTGGGAGTTGGTGGGCCAAACATTTCGCCTCCGGCGGTCAACTGGATTCAGGCGGCGGTTTGCGCAGCCCCTGGCGGGCCAAGCCATGTCTTGCTCACCGATGTGGTGGCGGAGCACATCCCAGGTTGCAATATGGCTTTTCATCGAGCGGCCTTTTTTAGCGTGGTGGGTTTTGATACCGAGTATCGCAAGGCTGGCGATGATGTGGATTTCTGTTGGCGACTGCAGACGAACGGGGGGGTGATCGCTTTTTCTCCGAGCGCGATTGTTTGGCATTATCGGCGGTTTACTCTGAAGGCATTTCGGACCCAACAGGAAGGCTACGGGGAAGCGGAATCGATGCTTCGCTTCAAACATTTGATTTTCTTTGGTCCTACAGGCACCGCCAAATGGAAGGGGCAAATCTATGGGACGCCCCGATTCACTTGGCTGTTTAACAAGCCAATTATCTATCACGGGGTCTTTGGTCAGGGGTTATTTCAGTCGATTTATCCGACTCCCCAGAGCGAGTTGGCGGCTTATCTGAGCAGTATCGAATGGGTGGTTTTGACAGGATTTATTGCGGTCTTGGGTTGGCCATTGGAAAAGATTCGCATGGTACCGCTCTTGATGTTTCTGGGTACGTTCTTGGTGGCCCTCAGCTATATGATTCACGCGCGCATCGAGCCAAAATTTGACAGCGTGAGGGCGCGTTTACTGGTCGCGTTTCTCGCTTTTATGCAACCACTGGGAAGAGGCTGGGCGCGCTACTTTACTTGGATGCGCTATAAGCAAACCCCCCGTTCGGTGATCGCCAAACCCGAGCTGGATGTGCCCGCGAATCGTCCCCAAGGAGGTTGCTCGAAAATCGATCTCTGGAACGAGACTGGCCAAGGTCGAGAGCAACTGCTCACGGCGATTTTTCAGCTTCTAGAAGATGAAGGGTGGCGTTACTCCGCGGATACGGGCTGGAAAGATTGGGATTTACAAATTTATGGCAATCGCTGGTGGAGCATTACCCTCGCTACCGTGACTGAATACCATGGTGGACCGAAATGCTTGACTCGAGTTCGGTTGAAGTATCAAGCGGTCGCCGCGACGATTTTAGTCAACGTCGTGCTCCTTTCTGGTTTGCTTTATCGAGTCGCGTTCACCTCCAATCAAGACTACTTTTGGTGGGCAATTTATGGACTGATTGTTTGCTGGCTCTACTTGAGGGCACGACGATTGAAGCGCCGGGTCGCTGATCTGGTAACGGCGGCGGCTCTGCGCTGTGATCTCCTCCGGGTCTTTGGTTCCGCAAGTAAACCCGCCCCAAAAGCGTGAGCCTGCGAACCACAGATTACGACTACACCCTTCCAGATGAACTGATCGCAAGGTTTCCTCCGACCGCTCGCGATGGGGCGAGGATGCTGGTTCTTCATCGTGAGGAGCGGCGGATAGAGCATTGCCTTTTTAGTGATTTTGAGAGGTTTCTTTTGCCGGGGGACATTGTCGTCCTCAATGACACTCGAGTCATTCCCGCCCGAGTCTTTTCAGACGACGGGCGGATTGAGTTGCTTTTTTTGGAAAACTTTAGCGAGGGCGGCTTGCAGCGAAGCGAGAATGGAGTAGGGCAGGGGAGTGAGACAAGTGATTCTAGGGGAGAACAATGGAAGTGCTTGGTTAAGCCGGGGAGAAAAATGCGCCTTGGGGCGGTGGTCACGATCTGTGGGGTGAAAGGTGTGGTGGTGGGAATTGAGCCCGATGGAGAGCGGATCATTCATTTTGAGCAACCGATCGACCTTGATCAGGCAGGGGAGTTGCCCATCCCTCCTTACTTCAATCGACCTGTGGACTTGGCCGACGGGGAGCGTTATCAGACCGTCTTTGCCAGTCAGCGCGGCGCGGTGGCGGCTCCCACCGCCGGCCTTCATTTTACCCCAGAACTGCTCCAAAGAATTCCCCATGCCTTTCTGACCTTGCATGTGGGTGTGGGAACCTTTCGATCGGTTTTAACTGAAGATTTAAGCGCCCATCGGATGCACGCCGAACGCTTTCGAATCTCCGAGAAAAGCGCCGTCGCCATCAATGCTGCCAAGCGAATCGTCGCTGTAGGAACAACCAGCGCTCGGGTCTTGGAGACGAGTGGATTGCCGGTGTGTGCGTCTTCGGGGAGCACAGAAATCTTCATTCACCCACCTTACCAACCACGAGCGGTGGGGGCCCTTTTAACGAATTTTCATCTCCCCAAAAGCACTTTGATTATGCTCGTGAGTGCCTTGGCTGGTCGGGAGTTTGTCTTAGAAGCTTACGCGGAAGCGATCCGGGAGAGATACCGATTTTATAGTTACGGCGACTGTATGCTTATTCTATAAATCTAAGCAAATCAGTTGCTTGGGTGTCGATAAAGAGTCTGAATATCTTAAAGAAGTGATACCCAGGGCTCGACGTTGGAGTAATCGACGGAGAGTGGGCCGACGATTTTTCCGGGGGTGAGGATGGCGAGAAACTCGCAAGGGGTGGCCTGTTCATTTTTGCACCCATGAATGACTCCACGGGGGATATAAAGAGAATCACCAGCTCGAAGAATCCGGCTTTCTGTTTCGAGCCACTGACGCATTTCCCCAGAAAGAACATAAATGATCTCATCCATCTCCGGGTGGTTGTGAAAGGGATGCCCTCCACCTTCGGCGAGGCAACCCCGGACAAGGGCGAGGTTTTCGGCGTCGCCGAGTCCGTCTTTAAAGTACCAGCGGTTAAGTTGACCTGGGAACTCTTCGACTTCGGTTTCGGTGGCGGCGACAAAACGGCGGAGCATAGATTTTAATGTTTAGGATTTCGGGACGACCATTCAAAGTCAGGGTAACGATCTCCGCAAATCTTAAATTGAAAATCTCTCCTTACTTATGAGCACAATTGCAATCCTTGGAACAATGGACACAAAGGGGCACGAACACGCCTTTGTCGCCGATCAAATTCGCGCTCGTGGTCATCAGACATTGATCGTCGACCTTGGGACGGATGGCCCGCCGCAGATTATTCCCGACGTTTCCCGCGAAGAGGTGGCTCGCTTAGCAGGACTTGATTTGGCGGGTATCGTGGCTCGGCATGATCGTGGCGAAGCGGTGACGGCGATGTCGCAGGCAGCCCCGCTGATCCTCGCATCGTTGTTGGCTGAGGGAAAAATTGATGGGGTGATTTCTCTCGGGGGAGGGGGGGGGACGGCGATCGCTACTGCAGGTATGCGGGCTCTCCCACTGGGTTTTCCAAAGTTAATGGTTTCGACTCTGGCGAGCGGGAATACCGCCCACTATGTGGGAGTCAAAGATATCGTGATGATGCCAAGCATTGTGGATGTGGCGGGGCTCAATCGAATTTCCCGAGCTGTGCTCACTCGGGCAGCTGGCGCAATTTGCGGCATGGTGGAGAGTGTCGCGAAAGACGAGCCAGACTTAGTTGTGGATAAGCCAATCATCGTGGCGTCGATGTTTGGCAATACCACCGAGTGCGTGCAAAAAGCCAAAAGTCTCCTCGAAGATTTGGGCTACGAGGTTTTGGTATTTCACGCCACGGGAACTGGCGGAAAGACGATGGAATCGCTGATCGAAAGTGGCCTGGTGGCTGGGGTGCTCGATGTGACGACTACGGAATGGGCAGATCAATTTTGTGGCGGGGTTCTGGGTGCGGGTCCGACGCGATTGGAGGCCGCCGCTCGCTCAGGAGTGCCGGCGATCGTTGTGCCTGGTTGTCTTGATATGGTCAATTTTCATGGTCCAGAAACCGTTCCCGCAAAGTATAGTGGGCGAACATTGTACCATCATAATCCTCAAGTCACGCTCATGCGGACGAACGCCGAAGAGTCTGACGCGATTGGAAAAATCTTTGCGGAAAAAATCAATATGTCGATTGGACCGGTGACGGTGCTTTTGCCCATGCAGGCGATCAGTGTGATCAGTGCGCCTGATCAACCTTTCTTTGATCCAGTGGCCGACGCCGCCCTCTTTGGAGCGATCAAAGCAGGTCTGAGAAAAGATCTTCAGGTGCTGGAAATCGATGCCAAGATCAACGATGAATCCTTTGCTCGAGCCTGTGTTCAGGCACTGGTTGCGCTCATGCCAAGCCTCGCCTAAGGGATTGCGGAGATCAACTGGTCAAGGTGATCTACACAAGTTTGGGACCACGACTCCATGGACTCGCGGGAGGAAGCGAGACCAGCACGATCAAGGAATTGCAAATGAGTGATCATGGCCTCGCCTTTTTCTACGGCGTCCGTTTCTAGTTGAAAAATATGAACCACGCCGAGGTGGACCTTGCCGACCTCGTTGGAGTCGTCGTTGAGGAGTGCGACGGCGTGGTTCGTGTATGGGGATCGAAGATTTAATTCTTCCCCGACTTCTCGTTGGACGGCAGCGTCATAGGCGGCGCGATCCAGGGTGAAAAGCCCTTCGTCTTCGTCGTTGATATGACCACCAATACCGATCGATCCTTTGGAGAGGAGTCGTTGCTCGCCGGTTTTTTTTCCACGAACATAGTGGAGGACGCGACCCTGATGGATGAGGAGAACGTAAGGGATGATTTGTTTAAGGGAGGGATCAACTTCGGCTGATGGCCGAGCGGTGAAGAAGTTGTTCTCTCGGGCTAGGAGAGCGGGCAGGTAGTGGCTAACATTAAAGTTCAAACCTTGAAACGCGCCGAGTTCCTCGAAAAGTGACCTGCGTATGACTAAAATCATTTCATCTTTCATCAAGATGATCATGAAGAAGTAAAAAGGTTTTAGCAACTGACTCGGGAAGATTTTCAAACAAGGGGGGTGATCGATCCACTGGAGGAGAACCGGTGTTTGGGATGATCTCAGGGTGGTCAAATTTAAAAATCTCGCTAAGATTTTTCATCCAATGACCGTTCGACTTTTTAATACCTACTCTCGTCAAATTGAAGATTTTGTCCCCATCGATCTTCATGGCAAGTCGGTGAAGATGTATACCTGTGGTCCAACGGTTTATAATCACGCTCATATCGGCAATTTTCGGGCGTATGTGTTTGAAGACATCCTCCAGCGACACTTAGAAGCGCAGGGATATGCGGTGGAGCGGGTGATGAATTTGACCGATGTGGATGACAAAACCATTCGCGGGGCGAGGGCTTCGGGCCGCCGTCTGGCGGACTTCACGCAGATCTATAAAGACGGATTTTTTCGAGATTTGGAGACGCTTCGAATCAAACCCGCCACTCACTTTCCGGCCGCTACGGAGCCCCGTTACGTTCAGCGAATGATCGCGATGATCGGGGAGTTGGAGGCGAAGGGGATTGCCTATCAAGCAGAGGATCGGAGTGTTTACTTTCGGTTAGCGAAGTTTGCGGACTATGGAAAGTTGGCACATTTGAATCTCGAGGAGCTCCGCCCTAGTGGACGGGTTCGCCATGACGAATATGAGAAAGAAAGCATCGGTGACTTTGCTCTTTGGAAGGCTTGGAATGAAGCGGACGGCGATGTTGGCTGGGAGTCTCCTTGGGGATTAGGGCGGCCAGGGTGGCATATCGAGTGTAGTGCGATGGCGATGGAAATCCTTGGGCCGGAACTTGATATCCATTGTGGCGGGGTCGATAATATCTTTCCTCACCACGAAGCCGAGATTGCCCAGAGCGAATGTTGTACGGGAAAACAATTTGTTCGGTACTGGCTGCACTGTGCTCACCTGATGGTGGATGGCCAAAAAATGGCGAAGTCGCTGGGAAATTTTTATACTCTGCGTGACCTTCTTGACAAAGGGTACACGGGCCGAGAGATCCGCTACATTTTACTGACGGTTCACTATCGACTGCCCCTGAACTTCACCTTATCTGGGCTGGAGGCGAGTCGTTCCGCTTTGGCGCGGATCGACCAGTGGGTGAAGCGTCTCTCGGAGTTCAAGTTGCATAATCCCGCGAGGGGTGAAATTGAGGAAGGAACTGGTTTGGCTTGGGACGAGTCACACGAGACACTTGGGGCGCGAAAGAAAGGTTTTTTTGCCGCTCTCGACGATGATCTGAATATTTCTGGAGCGATGGGGCAAGTGTTTGACCTCATTCGTGAGAGTAACGCGGCCATGGATCGGGGAAATTGTCCGAATGAACAAATTGATCGGCTCCTCGGCGATTGGGAATCGATCAATCAGGTGCTTTGCCTTCAAGCGGAGGAAAGAGAGGTGCCTGATGAAGTTTCGGCACTCGTTGAACAGCGTGAGGTGGCTCGTGCGGCGAAAGATTGGCAAGGAAGCGATGACATTCGTGCGAAAATTATGGCCTTGGGATGGTCCGTGAAAGACACCAAGACTGGTCCAGAGGTTGGATGCCTGATCAAATGAGCTGGATTGTTCGGGGTTGGATGTTGGCGATCTTTTTGGCGATTTTGAGTGGGTGCGGAGCGCTTCTAAAAAATGCGAAGCGAAAGACTTCCGCAACGGTGGCACCGATTTCTGCGCTCTTTGTCGGGACGATTAGTTTGGTCGATGAGGATCGACAATTTGTCCTTATTGAAAGTGGATTGTCTCCGAGTCCGCTTCCTGATTTGCCTTTAGAAGCCCGTGGGCCAAGTGGAATCTCAGAGTTAAAGGCGGGAACGATTCGGCGACGTTCTTTAACGGTGGCCGATATCATTAAAGGAAAACCTCATCAGGGTGATGAGGTGTTTCAGCTCCCGCGCTAAAACCTAGGAGGTTGGCGAAATCTTGGCTTCTGGCGGTAGGGAGGCGTCGGAACGATCCCAGTAAGCGAGATTCACTAAGCGGTCGCTGGTTAGCCGAAACCGCCGGCACATTTCTGTCATCATCGCGGAGACTACTTTGTAACCCGTATCAGGGTGTTCTTTCCAGTAAGCGCGGAGACTGTCGTAGGGAACAGAAGCGATCGTACTGGGTTTCATCGCGTAGATGCTCGCGGTGGCCAAGCCTGGATCGAAGAGATTGATTTCACCGAAGAACCCTCCGGGGCCGAGTCGACCGAGGAGCATTTCGCGCTTTTGGGCGAGGCGCCGAATGTGCACTACGCCCGTGCAGATGATGGATAAAGCAACCACTGGAGTCCCTTCCTCGGTGAGTCGTTGACGTGGCTTAACCTCATTGAGGGTGAGCAACGAGGAGAAGGACTCGAGTTCTGTGGTGTTTAACTGGCGAAGAATCGAAACGGTACGAAGAAATTCTGCATCCATAATCGCTTTTAAATAGAGGGGGATTTCCAAGAATTCAAGCGTGGAAAGTGGTTGTGGTTGCGCAAAGAAAGAGGGTGGGAAGCTTGGTGCTTCCCACCCTCCGGTTTGATTGGGCTATCGATGTGGGCTTATTGCGGTGTCGTTGCCGCGGGTTTTTCGGTAGAGGGCTTGTCGCCTCTGGGCTTGTCGCCACCGGGGCGCCGGTTCCCTCGTTCTGCGCGGGCCTTTTCAAGCTTGGCTTTTTGATCGGGCGTTAGGATGGCGGCAACCTCGTCTTGCTGGGTCTTCATTCCTTCACGGAGTTTGGTTTTTTCTTCGTCGGTAAGGTTCTGGTAGCCCTTCTCGCGGATTAGTTTCAGGGCGTCGGCATTTTTGGCGAAGATTGCTTTGATTTTGTCTTGTTGCTCTTGGGATAGCCCTAATTGTTCGGTCATCATCTTGATCCGCTCCTCTGGGGTGCTGAGGAAACCTCGGCGATCGCCAGGCCGAGCGGAACCCGGGGGTTTTTCGGCGGGCGAAGCGTCTTCGGCAAAGATGAATGTGGGGGCGGCGAGCAACGCAAAAGCGCTGACGATAAGGATGGATGGTTTCATGTGGTCAGGTTAAACTCCACCTTTTGGACTGAGTTGCGTGAAGAAACCAGTTTTTGAGGGTTTAGAAGTGGGGAGATGTTTTCTGGGAAAACTTTGAGTTGGGAGAAACGCGCTTGGCAAGCGGTTCGTAGAGTCATTACTTTAAATGAACCGCTATGCGTATCCTTCGTCACTCTGACGCTGACTTTTCCAAACAAATTTCCGATCTTCAACGATTTGCTGAGGCCGATCCCGTTGTTCAGGCAACGGTGACTGAGATTCTCCAAGGGGTTCGTATACAAGGCGATCGGGCTCTGCTCGATTACAACGAGCGCTTCGGCGGCCCTCGGTTAAAGCCTTCTGAACTACGGGTGACGGAGCAGGGGAATTCCCCGGCGGCGACGAGGGATGCGATCGCCATCGCCCGGGCGAATGTTTTGGCATTTGCACGCCAAAGTCTGCGCGAGAGTTGGACGATGAAAAATGCCCAAGGTGGAACGGTGGGCGAACGTTTTGACCCTTTTCAGCGGGTGGGGATTTATGTGCCTGGGGGAACGGCTCCGCTCGTCTCGACAGCGGTGATGACGGTGACTCTTGCGGCGGCCGCCGGCGTGCCGGAAATCGTCGTGACAACGCCCAGCGATGCTTTTGGGCAGATCAATAGTGACCTTCTTTTTGCCCTGCAATTCTGTGGTGCGACGGAGGTTTATCGGGTTGGCGGGGCTCAAGCGGTGGCGGCTTTGGCCTACGGTACGCCGAGTATTGCTCCGGTTCGAAAGATTTTCGGTCCCGGCAATGCCTTTGTGGTGGAGGCGAAGCGCCAAGTCTTTGGTCGGGTAGCCATTGATCTGCTTCCAGGCCCGAGCGAAATTCTTGTGATTGGTGACGCCAGTGCGGACGCGGCTTGGATTGCCGCTGATCTCCTCGCGCAAGCGGAGCACGGGAAGGGCAGTGGAATTTTATTTCTGACCAATTCCAGTAAACTTCTCAAGGCGGTGGAAAAGCAAATCCTTGAGCAACTTGAAACCCTGTCCCGAAGGGCGCATCTCCTTGGGGTCTTGGAAGCGAGTTGCACATTGATCTTGGTGAAAACGCTACGGGATGCCGTCAGGCTGGCAAATGACTTCGCTCCTGAACACGTTTCAGTCGTCACCCGAGAAAACGAAGCAATCGCCGCTCAACTTCAAACCTCAGGGGCGATCTTTCTTGGTGGCCATTCTCCGGTCGCCGCGGGGGATTTCCTTGCTGGCCCTAGTCATACCTTGCCGACTGGTGGAGCGGGTCGAAGCTTTGCTGGACTAACGGTGGAGATGTTTCAAAGGCGGACGAGTGTTGTCCAACTCGACCCGCAATCATTAAGGAAGTCACTTCCCACGATTCAAAAATTTAGTGAAATTGAGGGGCTTGATGCCCATGGTCGTAGTGCATCGATTCGCTTTGAGTAGGTGATGACTTTTGCAAGACGTCGAAACCTTTGATCAACAAAATCGAGGCGATGATGAGTTCGGGGAATGCCCGATCTTTTTCAGCCGAATAAACTCGAAAAAAATCTTGCAATCTTCGGAAGAGTTCGGCAATTTCTTCCTCTCGCAAACGGGGTCTTAGCTCAGTTGGTAGAGCGCCGCAATGGCATTGCGGAGGTCAAGGGTTCGATCCCCTTAGGCTCCATTTTTTGCTTATCTACCTCATGGGAAGATTGCTTCCATTGGGGGCTTTGAAAGGAGAATTGGGAAAATCAGGGCGATATAAATGAGCAGGGGAAGAAAGACGCAAATGATCACCGAAGCGGCGACGTAGCTCAGTCCAAATCGCCGAAAGAAGAAAAGAAACCTGACGGATTGGTCGAAAAGTTTTTCGGCAAATGACTCGAAATTTTTGATCCGCAAGAAAGCGAGAGAAGTGGCGATGACGAAGCTGATCCGAAGTGCCCGAGTATGGAGAATCACATCCAGCATCCATGCGTAACTAAAGGGGATGAGGATGAAGTAGACGACGATATTGGCGGCACGATAACTGAGGGAAGTTTTTCGTCCCATCCAGTGGAGCCAGCCCTCCACTAAACTAAAAATCTTTTGCATCTTTGGCGGCGCTGAGGCGAGAGCGAGAGACTCGTCCGTTGCTCATTGATGGGATGTGCATCTAGATTCTCAAATGATGACGACTCGGCTAAAATAAACGTCGAAAACTAAATTGTCGACTGCTCTGGCGATGGAGAAAGCCGATGACACTCAGTATCAAAAGGCTGAGGCTGCTGGGTTCGGGGACGGTGGCAACCCCCTTGCTGCTTCCGACTGCGACACTCCCAAAATTGCTGGAAAATGTTACGAGCGCGCCTTCCCCGATGCTTAAGGAGGCGAGATTCTGACTGACGCCACCGAAGCGCAGTTGGGTGGGGATTCCCAGCGGGGTATCGTTGACAATCACCGCTGTTGAACCTGAGCCGAGAACGCCGTTCACGTTGAGGGTTCCATCGCTGACGGTGAGGGCATTGTAGTTTTGATTGCCAGCAAGGGTGAGGGATCCAGATCCGGTTTTGATCACGCCGATGGATTGAGAGCCGCCCCCGATGTTTCCAGTGAATGACTCAGGAGTGGCATCGATGAAAAAAGTCAAGCTATTGGCTGTGAGTCCGTTATTGGTGATTGATCCGTCGCCACTGATGGAATCGATGACAATATCGACGCCATTGGTATCAAGGGTCGCACCGGTATCAATATGAGAGGATGCCCCAGTGAAGTGGACGCTTTGGGCATTTGCGACGACTAGAGTAGTGCCACCGCCGAGGATCGAGAGGTTTCCCAAGGTATGAGCTTGGCTATGGTCGCCAAGATTGATTTGTGAGGTAGCGGTGACGGAAATATTGGAGTTTGGCAACTGAATGGACCCACCACTCACCACTACGGAGAGAGGATAGGCGTTGGCAGACCCGCCACTGCCAAAAGAGGCGTAGTTGGCAGGGTTTACTCCAGCCCAAGTGTAGGTCGAAGTTGGACCAGATTGAGCGGTTGCTGATCGGTCGTCGATCGTCGTCCAAGTGGTTCCGTTAGAACTCCCTTCGACCTTCCATTTGGTTGGATTGCGACTGGGGGCGCTGTCGTTGGCGGTTGCCCAGTTATAGGCACTTAAAGATCGACTGGATCCGAAGTCATAAGTCAGAGCCCAAGCGTAAGAAGCTGTAGCCGTGTATTTGGTGTCTTGATTGTTATCATTGGTGTTGAAGGCTTTATGTTCATCCGCTGAATCTGGGGAACCCGAGTAGGTGGCCGTGGCCGGAATCCAAACGCCGTTGCTATAATAGTGAAGCTCAGAGAGTTGAAGAAGATCGCTGGCGTTGACTTCGCTGACACTGAATCGGTAGTGCCGATAGGTTGGGGCGCTCGCCGTTTGAATGGAAAAGGAGAGAGTTCCGCCAGCGAGAGCAAGGGTCCGGGGGGCGGAGTTGTCGGCGACGTCATTTCCTTGTAGAGAAAATGTCGTGGATCCACCTCCCGCGGTGTAATTTAAGCGAATGGAATCTCGGAGTTGCGCTTGGACGGCGACGGATAGCGGGGTGGTGCTTGCGTTGGCAATTCCACCAAGCGAAGAAAAGTCCGCGCGACCAACCGTCGCCACGCCTGGGGCGGTGATCATTGAGCCACTCGTTAAGGTCAAGGTGCTTCCGCTTGTTAAGCGCCCAGCGTGGTGGAACTCCCCACCGCTCACCACGATATTTCCAGTTATGATGCTACTCGGTCCGACCTCGAGAATGCTACCCGTCGCCACGCGGATCGAATTAGTCCCGGTGATTGCCCCATTGACTTCGAGAGTTCCGCTATTAATGAGGATCGACCCCGATGGGTTGTTGTTTTGCCCATTTAAAATCAGGCGACCGGTTCCTTCTTTGGTCCAAGCAATCCCCACTCCACTGAGGTTTCCGTCGATGGTTAGAACGCTTGATCCACCGATCGACCAAGTCTGATTGAGCGCGAGAACCACCGAGGAAAGGATTTGGTGATTGGCCGAATCCGCGCTGACAATGAGTCCACCCGCACCGAGGTTGATGGATGATGCTCCGCTCCCTGAGATGGTTACTGGAGTGGTCGCGGCGCTCGTGAAATTAAGGCTTTTGATTGAAAAAACCCCATCAAGGGTGGTGTTGATCTCGCTGGCCGTGTTGGAGACGAACGAGACATCCGTGGTGGCCCCTGGAAGGAGGGAAACCGCCGTCAGGCCACTACTAGAGGTTGCCCAATTGGCGACGCTATTCCAAGTGGCGGTGCTGGTACTGTTCCAGAAAGCGGCCGCTGGTGCTGAGGGCGGAGCGCCTGCCAGTTGCCATTCGGTGAGTCCTACTCCATCCCCTTGGGTCACAGAAAATACTTCGAGCCGAATTCGTGAATAGGCCGCTGGGGTAGCGAAGTCCACCCCTCCACCGATAAATTTTACGGCAGTATTATTTGGGGGACTAGATCCGTAAGTAGCAGTGCCCCAAGGATTGGAAGATCCATTTGAAGCATTATTATCGTAGCGGTAGATGACATCCCAAGTGGCTCCACCATTGTTGGACCCGCGGAGTTGAAACTGGTCGGGAGTTCGGTCATAGGCGTGGTCGGCGGTGCAAAGGACAAAGTTGCTGATGACCACAGAATTTGAGAAGTGCGCATCAAACCATTTCCAGCCCGAGGTTGCCGTGGGGTTGGTGGCCCCGATGAGTCCACCCATGGGGACGGAAGTTGGGTTGCTCAAACCGCCTGAGAAATATTTATTTCCACCGAAGGTGCCATCGAAAAGAGCGACAGGACCGCCATCGCCGTCTTGAATTAAATAAGTGACTCCAGCAGGACTACTGACACTACCCGTTCCTGGGGTGGCAATCCCTCCCGGAGAACCATTGTTTAAGGTCGTCAGCTTGAAGAGATCTGCCCCATTGTAGGGCGTGGTGATGATTGTGGAAGCTTCGGTGAAACTGGCTCCATAGATCATGAAAACTGGGGCGATCCAGTGAGTGATTCGTTTTCTTTTCCGTGCGGTGAATAAAACGCTAAAGAACTTTCTACAGCATTTCCTGCGTTGAGACGTCGGAAGACAGAATGTTGGAATTGCAACTGGGGTGAATGGGGAAAGAAAATTTGCTTGGGGATTTCTCATAAGCGTTACGGATTAAATATTTTTCATTTTATCCAGTGAATTAGCAACCTCACCGATGGTAATCGGCAAGATTTTAATTTTCAGAATCCTAAATTTCAGAAAAATTTAAGGGGTTGGACCCGAAGGAGATGCTAAAGAAAATCGAAGTCCGCCGGGGGAGTTTCGAGATTCTCAGGGTGGTTGAAGGGTGACGGGCAGATTTAGACAACCGCAGGAGGTGCAAAACCGGCGCGATAGGTCCGTCGAACAATCGTCTTCGTCGCCTCTGGACTGTTCGTAAAAGTGAGCTTTGATTTATCCCAGAGGAGTTCTTGCTCGGGAAATCGGGTGGCTTTGACCGATAAAAGGACCGCCTCGGTGATCCTCACCGCGTCTTTGAATGGAGTGCGGAGCTCGGTTTTTTTCCCGAGGCAATTATCTACCCAAGCGTGCCAGTGATTGATGGCAGGGAATTCCGGCAACCCTGGCATGGTCAGTCCATCCACCGATTTGCCGTCTCGCCAAATTTTTAGTCCGCCGCTGGCGCCGAGAACGAGCGTTCCATTTTCGCAGACGACCACGGTCATATTTCCGCTGGTCACCTCTTCAGGAATGCGCATCTGTTCTTTGGTGGGGTTCTGCCCAGAATCAGAGTAGTAAATCGGAAATGTTTTGTTGGCAAATTTTGGGGAGTTGACGGCGTAGGTGATTGTCGATTTGCAAGGATTGACATGAAAAACCTTTCCCGCTGGCTCCGCACAGTCTGTCTTTACGGAAACGGGCGAAAGCAGTTCATCGTAGCCAAAGAAGATCACGTCGAGAATATGGCATCCCCAATCGCCGAGCCCATTGGTGCCAAAATCCCACCAAGAACGCCATTGGGTGTGGGCGAGGTGATCGTAGTAAGGCATTTGAGCGCAAGGACCTAACCAAAGATCGTAGTTGAGGCTTGCAGGGATCTGGGGATTTTCTTTGAAGATTTTTTTCCCATTAAAGTAAGCACTCGCATCGGGGGCACTCGTCCAGGCGTAGGCTTCGATCGCTTTCCCAAGTTGACCTTGGCGAAGGATTTCTACGGCGGCTCGTCGACCTGGGACGGCCATCCGTTGATTGCCAAGCTGGGTGACGAGAGTCGGGCGGGCCTTAAGTGCCTGCTCAACCATGGTCAATTCTTCGAGCTGATGGACAAGAGGCTTTTGACCATAGACATGTTTGTGCTGATCCATGGCGGTCAGAAGGATCGGGGCGTGCGAGTGATCTGGCACGGAGACAATGACGGCGTCGAACTGATCGCCATACTTTGCGAAGGCCTCCCGATAATCCTGGCAGGTGAAGGCGTGAGGATGATCTTTGGCAGCTTGGGCGAGGTAATTGGAATCGAGGTCGCAGAGACCGACGATTTCGGCGAGGGGATGACTGGCGACTTGGGTGCGGTCGAGCCCGCCAACCGTGCCGACCACGCCAATGGAGAGCACGCGGAGTTTGCCGTTTTGCGAGAGGGCGTGGGCGCGAGGGAGACCTGCCGCCGTCAGGCTGAGACTTGCAGCGACAGTGGAGCGGAGGAAGTTTCGACGGGTGATTTGGGAGTTCATGGTGGTTTGGGTTGAAAGGTTTGGGATGAGGTGGGCGATTAGCAACAAACAAAATTTTCGCCACAGTGAGTATGATATTATCTCTGGAGGAAGCGAATACGAGACAATCCTGCGAATTTTTCGGTTGCTTGAATGACCAATTAAATCATAGATGCCCAATCGATTTATGCGTTACTTCACCCCGATCTCTATTTTTTTGCTCCTCTTCACCTGCAACGTCATGGTTGACGGGCAACAACCTGGATTGCCAGCCGACCTAGCCGCGGGAGCGGCTAAGGCGACTGGGGAACTGCGGGCGAATGCAAACAAGGGCGATGCTTTTTCGCAGTGGAATATGGGCTTCATGTGTGGCAAAGGGCAGGGTATGCCGAAGAGCGAAGTCGAGGCGGCGAAGTGGTTTCGCAAAGCGGCAGATCAAGGATACGCCCCCGCTCAATACAATCTGGGGTTGCTCTATTTGAGTGGTCAAGGCGTTGCGCAAAGTAATCTCGAAGCTTACAAGTGCTTTCTTATTGGGGCGCGCCTGAACAACGCGTCCGCCCAGTCGCAGGTCAATCAACTTGAGCCGAAGCTGACTCCCGCGGAGCTCGCTGAAGGTCAGCGATGCGCTCGGTTATTTAAGGTCAAGTAGGACCTCGATCCTTACTTGAAACGGAGATTCCTCGCAGTTTTGGATCGATTGATTCTTTCGTTTTCTCAGTAAATTTTGTCTTCGAATTGGGGTGGGGTTCGTAAGGTATTGCAGTCGAAGCCTTGGACAATCCGAGTGGGTGTTCCTTAGGTTCGGACCTCGGAGAGATCAAACGCTCATCTGGGAATTCTCGATTTCAAAAAGTAAGATTTGGGTTTCAAATTTGGTCTTGTCACTATACTGAATTTACCCCTCCAACGGCTGAGCGGGCAGTTTTTGGGGGAGATTGTATCCGCAAAAACTAAACTATCATTCCTCTGATTTATGTCGGCCAAACTTTTTATACCAGGTCCTGTTCACGTCTCCGCGAAGACTTACGCAGCTTTTACTCAACCGATGATCGGACATCGGAGCGGCAGTTTTAAAGACCTTTACGCATCGATTCATCCTCGTCTCCAAGAACTCTTTGGAACCACCCAACCGGTTTTTCTTTCGACGTCCAGCGCTTGGGGCGTGATGGAAGGAGCCGTGCGAAACTTGGTTGGCACGGGCAAGGTGCTTAACTGTCTTTGTGGTGCATTTTCTGATAAGTGGCTTGATGTCTCCAAAAGGTGTGGAAAAGACGCTGTGCCCCTCCAAGTCGATTGGGGACAACCCATTCGAGGCAGTCAGATTCGTGAAAAACTTCAAGCTGGTGGTTTTGAAGCGGTGACGGTCATTCATAATGAAACATCGACGGGGGTGATGAGCGACATCTCGGAAATCGCCGCGGTTGTTCGTGAATTTCCTGAAGTTTGTTTGATCGTCGATAGCGTCTCTTCGTTTAGTGTGGTGCCGTTGCCGATGGATGCATTGGGCATCGATGTTCTCCTCACTGGCTCTCAAAAGGCCTTAGCGATGCCCCCCGGACTTGCGCTATTTTCTGCGAGTCAAAAAGCCATGGATCGGGCCGTGACCGTTCCTGGGCGTGGCTATTACTTTGACTTTGTGGAGTTCGCCAAAAACCAAGCGGAGAACATGACTCCAAGCACTCCGAGCATTTCTCACATTTACGGACTTCAGTCGAAACTCGAGGACATTTTCACCGAGGGCGTAGCGGCTCGGCATGCCCGTCATGCGGAATTAAATGCGATGGTCGGAGAGTGGGTCAATCGTCGGGGGTTAGGCTTTTTTGCCCCAGAAGGATACCGATCAAAGTCTCTCACTTGCGTGGCCAACACCCGAGGGATTGATGTGCCTGAGCTCCTCGTGAAAATGAAATCTCGTCACAAGATGATTATCGACGGTGGCTACGGGAAACTCAAAAGCAAAACATTTCGGCTCTCCAACATGGGTGATGAGACCAAAGAAAGTATCGGTGAGTTGATTGCCGCGCTTGATCAGTCACTCGACAACTAAGTTGCTGTGAACGATACCATCGCCGCCATCTCCACGCCCCTCGGCGAGGGAGCAATTGCGGTGCTCCGAATGAGCGGTCCCTGCGCATTGACGATTGCTGATGGGATTTTTCGCGGGAAGGTTTCGCTAAGGGAAGCAACCGCTCGGCTCCAGTATTATGGGAGTATTTACGATGGCGATCGCAAGCTGGACGAAGTCTTGATGACGGTCTTTCGTGGTCCGCACAGCTACACTGGAGAGGATGTGATCGAGATTGCTGGGCATGGAGGCGTCTTGATTGCGCGGCGCCTGCTGGAGTTGATCCTTAAATCTGGGGCTCGATCAGCGGAGCCTGGTGAGTTTACGAAGCGAGCTTATTTCGCTGGCAAAATGGACCTCACGCAAGCGGAGGCAGTCATGGATTTAATCACTGCCCAAACAGACATTGCTTTGCGATCTGCGACGGAGCAACTGGAAGGTCGGCTTGGGCAATCGATTCGAGAATTGAGGGAAAAATTTCTCGAATTGTTGGCTCACGTGGAAGCGTGGATTGATTTTCCTGACGAAGACATCGACCCCGATAGCGTGGATGTTCTTCGAACGAAGTTGCGTCATGCCACCACAGAAATGGATGGATTGCTTCACACTGCGAGGCTTGGTCGGGTTCTTCGGGAGGGGTATCGTACGGTGATTTACGGGTCTCCCAATGTGGGGAAGTCTTCATTGATGAATCTTCTCCTCGGTCAGGAGCGGGCGATTGTCAGTTCCCGGCCTGGCACGACCCGCGATGTCATTGAAGAGGTGATTCATTTAGGTGGATATCCGCTTCGGTTGATTGATACTGCGGGAGTTCGAGAGAGCGATGACGATATCGAAGTGGAAGGAATCAACCGAACTTTGAAGCAAGTGGATCGAGCCGATTTGGTTCTGCAGCTCCTCGACGGAAGTGCCGAAAGAGTTCCCGTCAGTGCGGGGCATTTACTCGTCCTAAATAAGTCTGATCTCGGCATTCATCCAACTTGGGATGGGGTCGACGCGGTCCGGATATCCTGCTTAAACAATCAGGGTTTGGAAGATCTTGAGGTGGCTATTTTGAAAAAAATTACTTCTGGGCAAGTGAGAGAAAGAGACTGCGCGGTGGCGATCAATGCTCGTCATCAATCCTGTTTGGTTGAGGCGTTGGAGTTTGGGGCGGCCGCTGAGCGTCTTCTTCTTGCCAATCAGCCTCCCGAGTTGGTCGCCGAAGAACTGCGGGGTGCCCTTTCTTGGATTGGTCAAGTAGTGGGAGAGATAGACAATGAGGAAGTCCTCGGGAAAATCTTTGGAACATTTTGTATCGGCAAATAATCCAAGCCCGCGAATGATTGGATTCAATTAATGAGTTTTTATAAATCAATTGTCAGACCGCTCCTCTTTCTCTCTGACGCGGAGACCATCCACCATCGAGCCATCCGTGTTTTAGAGTTGATGGGGCCGATGTGGGCTCGATTTAGTCCACCGGCTGATCCGCGACTTGCTCGAAGAGTTTTTGGATTAAATTTTCCTAATCCTATCGGACTGGCGGCAGGGTTCGACAAAAACGCCGTGGCTTTACCTGCTTGGGAGGCCTTGGGATTTGGATTTGCAGAAGTCGGCACCGTTACCTCGAGAGCCCAACCTGGAAACCCTCAGCCTCGAATCTTTCGAATTCCTGAGTGTGGCGGTTTGATCAACCGTCTGGGCTTTAATAACCAAGGGTGTGATGCGGTGGCGTCGCGTTTACAGCGACTCCGTGACTCTGGAAAGTGGCCGAAAATTCCCGTAGGGATCAACTTGGGAAAGTCGAAAGTCACTCCACTTCAAGAGGCTACGGAAGACTATCTGCTGTCTTTTGAACGCTTAAAAAATCTCGGTGATTATTTTGTGCTCAATGTGAGTTCGCCGAATACCCCGGGACTGCGCCAATTGCAGGATCGGGCCGCCCTTCACGAGTTGCTTGGCACAATTCAGGGTCGCAATCAGAGCGGTCGCCCCGTTTTACTGAAAATCGCTCCCGATCTTGATTGGGCGGCTATCGGGGAGATTTTACAACTCGTCGAAGATCATCGGCTCGCGGGGATCATTGCGACAAACACCACAATCGACCATTCGAGTGTCCCGATCCAACAGCGGGAACAGGGCGGATTAAGTGGCCGCCCACTTCGGGAGAGATCCACGGCCATCGTCCGATTTATTGCGGAACGATCAAAAATTCCCATCATTGCGGTTGGAGGGATCGACGATTTGGCCTCGGCCAAGGAAAAGTTCGATGCGGGGGCATCGCTCGTGCAAATCTACACGGGATTTATTTACGAAGGTCCGAATGTCGTGCGGAAAATTTGTGGCGGATTACTCCGAGATTTGAACCCCGATGTCTCTTAATCTGCGACGAACGATCGTGAAAATTTTGTCGATTTTTTCCGTCAAAGTTGCCGAGTGAATCGTTGGATAGATAAGAATACATTATGGCTACAACTCTTGAAAACATCAGCATCGATAAAGTGCTCGCTGGTGAGCGCATTGACCAAGACGACGCTCGGGCACTTTACGCTTTACCTTTGGTGGAACTTGGCGAGCTGGCCAATCGTCGACGAGTGATCGCTAAGCGCGCTGCTTATCGTGGAAGAGGGGAGCAGATCGTGACTTACATCATCGATCGAAACATCAACTACACGAACGTTTGCAATGTCTATTGCAAGTTTTGTGCGTTTTACAGGACAGAAAAAGACCATGATCACTATGTTTTGACCCACGAGCAACTGGATCAAAAGCTTGGGGAGCTCCGGGCAATCGGCGGGGTGCAAATTCTCCTTCAAGGAGGGCATCACCCCAGTCTGAATATTGACTGGTACCTTTCGATGCTCAACTACATCCGTGAGAAGTATCCTGAGATTAATATTCACGGATTCTCTCCGCCGGAGTTTAACCACTTCTCTGAGGTTTTTAAAATGCCCCTGCGTGAGGTGATCGTGCAGTTTAAGAACGCTGGATTGGGGTCGATTCCTGGGGGGGGTGGGGAAATTCTCGTGGATGCCGTGCGCAATCGGATCGCGCCATTGAAGTGTAATAGCGATCAATGGTTGAAGGTGATGGAGATCGCCCATGAACTCGGATTAAAGTCGAGTGCGACGATGATGTTTGGACATGTGGAGACGTTGGATGATCGAATTGAACATCTGGAAAGAATTCGGGCGCAACAGGATGCGACTGGTGGCTTTACTGCTTTCATTTGTTGGACATTTCAAGCCGAGCACACAAAGCTGCGGGCGGAAGTCGTTGGAAGTGGTGAATACTTGCGGATGCAGGCGCTCTCCCGAATTTATTTAGATAACATCGAGAATCTGCAAAGTTCGTGGGTGACCCAAGGACCCAAAATTGGACAAATTGCTTTAAAATATGGGGCGAACGATTTTGGGTCGGTGATGATGGAAGAAAATGTGGTGAGCAGTGCGGGAACGAGCTTTCGGCTGGCGAAAGAACAGATCGAAGAGTTGATCGCGGACGCTGGTTACGAGCCTCATCGGCGGAACAATTGGTACGAATTAATCGATTGATTCGAAGGAATCTACCGAGTCTGACTTAATTGGGAGTCCACGACCATCTACACGAAAACTCGATCTATTGATCGCTCACTTGCTTAAATCTATGTCACCGAAGCTTTCTCGCTTGATCAGCGGCGTTTTTCTGCAGTTTCTTTTAGTGTGTGGTGTGGCTGATGAATCACCCAAACCGCCCGATCCACTTTACGAGACCCGAGCTCCGCATGATCGAAATGGGATTGGGAAGTTTTTTTTGGGAAGGGAGATTGCTCTGGTGATGGGGCATCAGGCTGCGGATTGGCTTGAACGCCCAGAACGTGAAGCGGAGGAGCGGACAGATTTACTCGTCGACTCCTTAAAACTTCGCGAAGGGGAAGTGGTCGCCGATATCGGTTGCGGTTCAGGGTATATCAGCCGAAAAATTTCTAAAAAAATCGGGGCGACTGGAACAGTCTATGGCGTGGAGATTCAGCAAGAAATGCTCGACGTTCTCATGAAAAGAATGGCGATGTTTCGAATCGATAATGTCCGACCAGTGCTTGGAACGATCACCGATCCAAAACTTCCTGCAAGTTCCTGCGATACCATGATCATGGTCGATGTCTACCACGAGTTCGACTTCCCTTATGAAATGATCGAAAACATGATCAAAGGGCTAAAGTCAGGCGGGAGAATCGTCTTTGTCGAGTATCGTAAAGAAGACCCTCTGGTGCCGATCAAAGAGGTTCATAAAATGAGTGAGGAGCAGGTTAAAAAGGAAATGGGTACGCACCCTGCCCTAGAATTTTCGGAAACGATTATCTCACTCCCACGACAGCACATCATCATTTTCAAAAAGAAGTTGTAAGCTGTTCCCGGGGGGTGCCGGGTGGCTATCTGTTCACTATGGATCGGAGGATAAGTCTCAGTTCCCCGAATCTTCGGTCTCTGGAGATTTTTTATAGCGTTCGACAAAGGCTTTCCGAAACTCAGGAAAGCGTTCTTCCTCAATGGATTGGCGAATCTGAGCCATTAAATTGAGGTAGAAGTGGAGGTTGTGCTGAGTGATGAGCCGGAGCCCGAGAATCTCTTCCGATTTGACGAGATGGCGGAGATAGCCCCGAGAAAACCCTTGGCAAGCCACGCAGGTACAACCTTCTTCGATCGGGCATTGATCAAAAGTGAAGGTCGCATTCTTTAGGTTAATCGTTCCTTGAGTGGTGTAGGCGGTTCCATTGCGAGCCAGTCGGGTGGGGAGAACGCAGTCGAAAAGATCAATTCCGCGGGCGACCATTTCGACTAGCTGTGGGGGGGTTCCTAATCCCATGGCGTAGCGGGGCTTCTCGTGAGGAAGAAACGGCACACTCATTTCCACGGCGCGAAACATTTCCGATTCTGGCTCGCCAACGCTCACCCCGCCGACGGCATATCCATCGAAGCCCATTGCCACTAAAGACTCCGCGCTGTGGCGGCGTAAATCTTCGTAGCTAGAGCCCTGAACAATTCCAAACTTTAGGCCGGGAGTTTCGACTTCGCGGCAACGAATGGCCCACCGGAGAGTGCGTTCTAGGCTCTCTTTGGCTTGTTCGTATTCGCAGGGAAAGGGGGGGCATTCATCGAAAAGCATCGCGATATCGCTTCCGAGGGTTGCCTGAATTTCCATGGCTTCGCGGGGACCGAGAAAGCAGGGGGCGCCATCGAGATGATTTTGAAAGTGCACACCATCCTCGGTGATTTTTCGCAATTTGGCTAAGGAGAAGACTTGAAAGCCACCCGAATCGGTCAGAATCGGGCCGTCCCAATTCATAAAACGATGCAGTCCACCAAAGCGTTTAATCACCTCCATGCCTGGCCGAACAAAAAGGTGATAAGTATTGCCAAGAATGATTTGGGCTCCCACTTCGCGGAGTTCTGCGGGAGCCATCGCTTTTACGGTGCCTTGCGTGCCTACAGGCATGAAAATCGGAGTTTGAATCACTCCGTGGTTGGTGGTGAGCTCGCCGCGGCGTGCATGGGACTTCTGATCGATCTGGAGCAACTTAAACATTAGGGGTAGAGACCATAGCGGGTGGCTTTTTCTCTGCAACTCCTTGATCTCGCATCAAAAAAAATCTGTATTTCGTCGCAATTCTCCGAGCAATAATCCTTTCTTTAGGTCTTTATGCTTACTCTAGAAAAATTCTCTTTGGGTGTTGGTGATCGATTCGCGCGCCAAGCGATGGCACAGCTCCGCGCTTGCCAACTTGCCGATGAAGCTGGTGCCGAAGTGATCCCCGTTTGGAATAAGTCAAACCGGGAGCACACTCTGATTGGATCTGAGCCAGCGAGCGTTTGGACTGCTGCGAAAGAAGCCGTTAGCGAGAGTGGATGGGCCAAAGGCTGGCATATTGATGCCGATCATATTCGACTCGAAACCGTGGACCGTTTCCTCGCTCACGCCGACTTTTTTACGATTGATGTTGCCGATTCTATTGGGCAACCGGCACCAGCCGCAGATGTGGAGGCCTTTGTGAATAGGCACCCTGAACTGATCGGATCGATAGTGATTCCAAAAATCGCCACGCCTCTCCTGACGACTCGTGAAGAAATTGTCCGAATCGCCAGTAAGTTTTTGTTGGCAGTGCAAGATGCAGGAAAAATTTATCGCCACATCGCGGCGTCCAATGGGGAGGGGAAATTCATCGCGGAAATCTCGATGGATGAAACGGATTCGCCCCAGACTCCGCCTGAATTATTGGTCATTCTGGCGGCGATCGCCGACGAAAATATCCGTATTCAAACGATTGCCCCAAAGTTTACGGGGCGGTTTAATAAGGGGGTGGATTACGTCGGTGACCTGCAATCTTTTGAACAAGAGTTTCATGATGATCTGGCGGTAATCGCTTTTGCAGTGAGTCGTTATGGTTTACCAGCGAATCTTAAACTCAGTGTCCACTCTGGCAGTGATAAGTTTTCTCTTTACCCGACGATTCGGCGACTGCTTCTTCAATTTGATGCGGGATTGCATTTGAAGACGGCTGGAACGACTTGGTTGGAGGAGTTGATTGGATTAGCGGAGGCAGGCGGGCGAGCGTTGCAGTTCACTAAGGAAATTTACGCGAGTGCGCTTAGCCAGATTGACGAACTTTGTGCCCCCTACGCCTCGGTGATCGACATTGACTACGCAAAACTCCCCTCGGTTGCTGAAGTGGAAGGGTGGACGAGCATTCAATTTCAGGGAGCACTGCGCCACGATCAAAAGAACCCGCTCTTCAATGCAAGTCTTCGACAGCTTCTTCATGTATCGTTCAAACTCGCCGCCAAGAAGGGTGACCGTTACCTCGATTTACTGGAGGTTCACGCCGAAATTGTGGGAAAAAATGTCACGGAAAACCTTTTCGAACGGCATTTGAAACCGCTCTTTATTCAATAAGCACTAAAACAGATAGATTGATTCTAAGTCCATGGCTTCGAAGGTATTGGAGCGATTTCCTGACTCAATTTTATGTTCTCTCCAAAGATTCTCGATTTTAAAACTGACTCTATGAAGCTGCGTTCTGCGATTACGGTTTCTTTGGTTCCTGAGGCATCTGGTGGGCCTTTTGTTTTTTGGAGCGGTTTAGCGGACGCCTGTTGCACGGCCTCTAGGTTAGGATTCGATGCCATCGAGATATTTCCGCCGAACGCAGATGCCCTTGATTTGGTGGAACTTCGGCGATTGCTTTGCGAGTTTAGACTGGGAGTTGCGGCGATTGGGAGTGGGGGAGGGTGGGTGATTCATCGATGGACACTTACTCACGCAAATCCAGCCATACGGGTGGCTGCCCGTGAGTTTATTCGGGGAATCATTGATCTGGCGGCGTCCTTGGGCGCACCAGCGATTCTTGGCTCTATGCAGGGGAAGGCTGAAGGCGATATCTCTCGAGATCAGGCGCTTCGCTGGTTGGGAGAAGCTCTCGAGGATCTTGGCGAGCACGCGGGCAAGCTCGGGCAAGTATTTCTTTATGAACCACTCAACCGCTATGAGACTAACTTGCTCAATCGTCTGGGCCAAACAGCTGAATGGTTGGGAACTTTGCGAACGAGCAATATTCGAATTCTCGCCGATCTGTTTCATATGAATATTGAGGAGTCGGATAGTGCGCTGGCGATTCGGCAGATTGGATCGATGCTTGGTCACCTGCACTTTGCTGACTCCAACCGTCAGGCGATTGGCTTTGGCCAAACCGATGCGGAAAAAATTTACGCTGAACTGGACAGAGTGGGTTATTCGGGGTTTTTATCCGCGGAAATTCTTCCATTGCCCAATTCACTGGCAGCGGCGGAGCAAACAATCGACGCCTTCAAAAATCTCACGAGCCCAAGACCCGATGCTTAAACATCAACTGATCCATTCGAAAATTAATCAAATCCTCGGCGAAGCTGGGCATCATTCGAAAATTCTGATTGCGGATGGCAACTACCCCGCATCGACGAAGCGAGGGCCGAATTCCCAGCTGGTGTGTATGAATCTTTCACCTGGTCTAATTACTGTAGCACAGGCTCTTCGGGCTTTACTGAGTGCGGTGCCGATCGATCATATTCAGACGATGGGGATTCCTTCTGACGATCCTTATGCCCAATCTGGGGAACCGCCGGTTTGGCAAGAGTACCGAGAGGTTCTTGCGGAAAGTGGTTGTTTGGTAGAACTGGAGCCGATTTTGAAGTGGGATTTCTACAAAGCGGTAGAATCTCCAGACCATGTGTTGACCATTCAGACGGGTGACCAAGCACTCTGGGGAAATCTTCTTCTGACGATGGGGTGCCGGCAACGGTGAATTAAAAATTTAGTGTTCCTGACTGATCGGCAAACTGAAATTTCCTAAAGGCTTTTTAAAATTATGATACCGACTCGTCAACTTGGCAGGACTGATCTTCATCTGCCTATTCTCAGTTTTGGAGCATCTTCCTTGGGAGCGGAGTTTCGCCAAGTCACGATCGATGAAGCACTTCGCAGTGTTCACGTTGCTCTGGATTGTGGTTTAAACTTTATTGACACCTCCCCGTTCTATGGTCGCGGGATGAGCGAAGTGCTTCTTGGCATTGCCTTGAAAGGGGTGGCGCGCGATCGTTATACGCTTTGCTCGAAGCTAGGGCGTTATGATTTGACCCACTTTGATTTCTCTGCTCGTCGGGTGGCTGAAAGTGTGGATGTTTCACTTCACCGACTGGGTACTGATCATCTGGATATCCTTCTTTGTCACGATATCGAATTTGTTCCGATGCAACAGATTGTTGACGAAACCATTCCTGCGCTTCGACAGGCCCAGAAGTCTGGTAAAGTACGTTACCTTGGGTTTTCTGGGTATCCGATGAAGATTTTTCGATTTATTTGCGAGCAAATCGATGTCGACTGTGTGTTGAGCTACAATCAATACACCTTGCAAAACACCCGGTTCGTGGACGAGGTGGTTCCTTATTTAAAGGAGAAAGGCGTAGGCGTGATGAACGCGGGACCATTTTCTGCGCGACTTCTGACGAACGCCCCCTTGCCTGTTTGGCTGAAGGAACCTGAGTTGGTGAAGCAGGCCGCCCGCGCGGCGGCGGCTCATTGTGCCAGTAAAGGAATCGATATTGCTAAACTGGCTTTGCAATTCGCCATTGCACACCCTGACATTACCACGACGATTTCTGGGAGTGCGAATCCCCTAAATATTCAGAATTGGGCGAAGTGGGCAGAGGAACCACTGGATGAAGAGTTGCTTCGAGAGGTGGAGGCAATTTTTGCTCCGGTGAAGAATCTTGGTCACATGGAGGGGTTGGCGGAGAACAACTAGCAGAGAAAGTTTGATTGAAGGCAGTGCTTAGCTGCTTGGAGTGGCGGTCGCCGTAAAAACGAGATGCGGAGTTGCCGAAAGATTGCCTAAAATCCACGGTTTATCTGCCAAGATTCGAGAAGTTCCTCGGGGACTTCATTGAGGAAGCGAGAGGGAAGATTGAAACTATCGCCGTAATGAGCGCTTTGGCGCATTTCGGGATACGTGAGATAAAGTTCATCTTTTGCTCTCGTAACGGCGACATAAAATAGCCGGCGTTCCTCTTCGAGGGACTCTTCGGACTCAATCGATCTGGCGGAGGGAAACAGGCCCTCGGCGAGAGCGATAACGAAAACGGCTTGCCACTCTAAGCCTTTGGACTGGTGGATACTCGAGAGTGTAACCTGCTCGGGATCGCGGGTTTTTTGAGTGGGAGATTTTTCCTCTTGATCGAGATTGGATAAGAGAGCGAGTTGTTCTAAGAGTTCGGCGGTGCTGGCGTATTGATTGGCGAAATTGGCGAGCGTGTTGAGGTCATCCTTACGCGCGTCGTAGTTAGCAAACTCCGCTTTCGCGTAATCATCATAGACGGCTTCGATGACGCTCCGGATCATTTCTGATGGGGGCGCGGGAAGTCCTCCGGGAGCGATTTCTGCAAAAGTGTCAGCAAGTTGTTGCCAATGTTTGGCAATTTTGGGTGGGGGGGTGACTTTGAGCAGAAGATCACGAAAATCGAGATTGGGGGAAGGAGTGGTGAGCTGGATTTCCGGGTTGATCGCTGGGGCAGAGGCTGGAATGTGGCGTTGGAGTTGTTCCCAGAGGCGGTCGGCGGTTTGGATGCCAATCCCTGGAAGGAGGCGAATGATTCTTTTGAAGGCGACTTCATCGCGAGGGTTGACGGTGAACTTCAAAAAAGCGGCAACATCCTTAATGTGCGCTTGTTCGAAGAAACGCAGGCCGCTGGTGATTTGGAAGGGAATGGCGTTTCGGGTGAGTTCCATTTGCACTTCCATGGAGTGATAATGAGAGCGGTAGAGAACGGCGATTTCGCTGAGGGGAATCCCATTTTCGGCGAGTTCGGAGATGCGTTGGGCGACAAAAGTGGCTTGCTGAGAGGAATTAAACAGCGTGACGAAGGCTGGTTTGACGGTGGCAGTTTCGCGAATGCTGACGAGCGATTTGGGAAACTGTTTGAGGTTGACAGCGATGGAGGCGTTGGCGACTTGGAGGATATCAGGAACGCTTCGATAATTGGTTTCGATTGTGTAGGTCTTGGCGAGGGGATAACGCTTCGTGAAATCGAGGATGTTTTTGAAATTAGCACCGCGCCAAGAGTAAATCGACTGGGCATCGTCACCGACCACCATGAGATTTCCGTGTTGCTTGGCGAGAATATCGATGAAGTTCGCTTGGATGAGATTGGTATCTTGGTATTCGTCGACGAGGATGAATTGAAACTGGGATTGGTAGTGGGCGGCGAGCTCGGGATGAGACTGGAGGAGGAGAAGTGGTTTTTCGAGGAGGTCATCGAAGTCGACCGCATTGGCGACTTTCTTTTGGGTCTCGTAATGGCGCTGGGTGGAAGCGATCGACGCTGATTGGTCGATGAAGTGAGGATATTTTTCTTCGAGAACGGCTTCAATAGAAAGACCCGTGTTGAGTGAATAACTGAAGACATTGGCTAGAACTTCGGCTTTGGGAAAGCGTTTGTCTTTGGGGTCAAAGCCCAATTGGGCGATGACGCCCCGAATCAAATCTTCTTGGTCTTCTCGATCCATAATGGAGAAGCCGGAACTAAATCCTGCGGACTGGGGATCTCGGCGAAGAATTCGATTGCCGACCGAATGGAAAGTTCCGCTCCAGAGGCCGGAGACATCGTTGGGAAGGAGAGCGGCGACACGTTCGATCATTGATCGAGCGGCTTTATTTGTGAAGGTGAGGAGCAGAATATTTTGGGGCAAGACCCCATTTTCAAGGAGGTAGGCGACGCGGTAGGTGAGCGTGCGGGTTTTTCCGCTACCTGCGCCAGCGATGACCAAAGCGGCGCCGGGCGGTGAGGTCACGGCGGCGGCTTGTTGGGGGTTGAGTTCGGCGGCGTAGTTGATCTGGGGGCTATTGGAGCCCGCGGATCGGTGCAGAGTGTATTGGCGAGCCATGAAATCGATAGTGCTTTGGGATAGATGATTAGATCGATTTTCTTCCCTGAAATTTTCCGAGAGTGGCGCGGGTGGCGAGTTGGCGCCGCCGCTCATCTGAGACGGTTCCACTGGCATTTGGATCGATGGAAGAAGTGGCGCGATCGGAACTTTTCTTCGGCACTTTTGTTTTGTTGGGACGCTTAGGCATGGGGAATTTTGACAGGGGACCGACTGATCGACGAGATGGAAGTGCGATCGATTGAGAGACTACAAAAATTCTAGTTGCCAAACGATGATATCAGGCGAGTCTCTTCGCCCGGTTTGATTTTGGAGAGTTCTCCGTGCCGCCTTACACAACTATTATACATGCTGATTCCTTTTTTTTGGTCGCTGGTGGGATTGCTCACCGGTTTGGTGTTTGCGTCTTTCTTTGAGTGGGTACTTCATCGCTATGTGATGCATCGTCCGGTGGGGTGGTTCCGGTATCCCTTTGAGACGCATGCGGTGGTTCATCATCAAACTTTTAAAGGAGATAAAACCTACCACTGTCAGGATGAGTCCGACAAAGAGACCATTCCTATGGCTTGGTGGAATGGCCCGGCGTTGATCGTCATCGGAATGATTCCGATGCTAGGACTATCGTGGATCTTGGGTAGTTGGTTTGTGTCCGTTGGGGCGTTCCTCGCGATCGCCGGATACTATGCGGTCTACGAGTATTTGCATTGGTGCATGCATCTGCCGAAAGATCGCCAACTGGAATTTTCATGGATTTTTCACCGTTTGAACGGTCATCACATCCTTCACCATCGCTATATGCAGAAGAACTTTAATGTCATCCTGCCCTTGGCCGATTGGTGTTTGGGAACGCTGTTGCTTCGTTCAAAGGTTCGCTTTGCCCAGCCAGAGGGACGCGGGGTCCCGAACTTGCAACCCACTCCATAGTAGTTAGTGGTGCAGACGCGATTCAATCAGCCTCTCGGGGAGACGCGCTGATCGGCGTCTTAGTAGTGTTGGATGAGATGATGGGCGGGGAATCGAACCTTGGGCAACTTGGCTGCGGGATCTTCGCTGGATCGATGGCCTGCGGCACAGGCAATGACTGACTGAAAGCCACTTCCAGTGAGGTGGAGAATTTCATCATAGCGGGCACTAATAAATCCTTCCATGGGGCAAGTGTCTATTTGGAGAAGAGCGCTGGCGGTGAGGAAATTGCCGAGGGCGATGTAGGCTTGACGAGAGGCCCATTCGAGGGAGATTTGACTTCGAGGACCTTGGACGATGTCGTTGATGAGGAGTCTTTTAAAGCCATTGAGGGAAGAAACATCGATACCCCGAGTGATGGCGACTTGATTGAGGTAGTGATCGACATCCGTTTCGGTATTTTTTTCACGGGCAGCGATGACCAGAAAGTGGGAGCAGTCGGCGGGCTGAGATTGGCCGAAGGACGCAGCCACCAGTTGAGCGCGAATCGAGGGGTCCGTGATGACAAGAAACCGGTAAGGCTGGAGTCCGTAACTTGTGGGAGTGAGGATGAGAGATTGTTCAAGGGCCTCCCAATGGAGAGGGTCGATTTTTTTGTGGGGATCAAATTGTTTGGTGGCGTATCGCCAGCGGAGTTGGCTGAGCAGAGTGGCGGTGGAAATCGGTTGGAGTGACATAGCAAGAGGGGCTATACTCCGAAAATTTTCGGGATCAACTGGCAAACTTGGCCAAAGATTTTAAAATGAACGGGGATTGAGGTCTGCCCTCGAGCTTTGATCTGCGAGCTAAGAGAGTTTTTCGTGGTTTTGGTTGAGTTGATTGTTGGTGATTCCCACTGTGGTGGTGGCATTGGCAACCTTGTTTCCCGAACGCCTGTCGATGCGAGGGGCGCGGGGTTTGGGGGGCTGGGAGCTTTGCGCAGATCGTTTGGTTGCACGCGACGCATGCTCTGCGGGCGTCTGGTAGTCCAGCGATGCATGTGGGCGTGTATCCGCGTTCGCCTCTCCGCTGGCCCGGCACTCGGATCCTTCGAGGACTTCCTCAGCGTGCCTGAGCGCTTCGCGTTGGCGCGCCGAGCCTCCCATTTTCCCGTGGCTACCTCCTTGAGAATTGCAATGTTTAACGCCTAATCCGCCAACAATCGATTGAGCCGCAGGTTCTTCTTCTCCAGTTCCTTGAGTCGTTTGACCGTCTCCTCCTTCGCCCCACCGTATTCCTATCGCCATCGATGGTAGGTCGGCGGACTGACTTCCAACTTCTGGCAGACTTCCTCCACACTCTGGCATCTAGCA
>Ga0194055_10000254_pt1 | contig 41798 bp, 36 predicted proteins | sample SepL449m_MetaG_FD_155482 | JGI IMG/M metagenome (GOLD analysis project Ga0194055, IMG submission 155482) | Anoxic zone freshwater microbial communities from boreal shield lake in IISD Experimental Lakes Area, Ontario, Canada - Sep2016-L442-9m | ecosystem: Environmental > Aquatic > Freshwater >... | reverse complement strand
GGCCCCGTATGCCGCAGCGGCGTCCGGTGATCTGCAGTGGTTCGGCGACGCGGTGACAGCGCACTACCGCGGCGACGACTCACGGCTGGTGGCGCTCGGCGGCGCGGTGCTCGGCGCGTTCGAGGGGATGACGGTCGAGGAACACGCCGGCCGGGTGCGGGGCTTCTTCGACGAGGCGCAGCACCCCACCCTGAACCGTCCCTACACAGCCTGCGGGTACACCCCGATGGTCGGCCTGCTGCGCTACCTCGAAGCCAACGGGTTCACCACCTACATCGCCTCCGGCGGTGGCCGGGACTTCATGCGTCCGGTCACCGAGCATCTCTACGACATCCCGCCGGAACGGGTGATCGGCAGTTCGGTCGGCCTCGACTTCACCGACGGCCACCTCATCACGTCGTCGCGGCCGGAATTCCTCAACGACGGTCCGGTCAAGCCGGTCCGGATCTGGGAGCGGGTGGGGCGCCGCCCGATCCTGGTGGCCGGAAACTCCAACGGGGATATCGAGATGCTCGACTACGCCTGCGCGGGAACACGACCCGCATTGGCACTGCTGATCCGGCACGATGACGCCGAGCGGGAATTCGCCTACGAGGCCGGGGCCGAACTCGCACTGGAGCGCGCCGCCGCGCGGGGCTGGACGGTGGCGAGTATCCGCGACGATTGGGCGGCAGTTTTCGCCGGCACCTCATGAGCAATCCCCACCCAGCCAGTACCCGCGTTGCCGTCGTCGTCGGCGGTGCTTCTGGAATCGGTTGGGCGACAGCACAACTGTTCGCCGCCGAGGGCGCCCGGGTGACCATCGCCGACCGCAACACCGACCTGGCCGCGCAGCGCGCCGCCGAACTCAGCCAGACTGCGGCGGTCGTGGAGGTCACCGACGAAGCCAGCGTGGCCGCGCTGTTCGACGGCGTCGTCGCCCGGGAGGGCCGCCTCGACGTCGTGGTCAACTGCGCCGGGTTCAGCGGGTTCGGGTTGATCACCGAACTGGATGCCGAGCAGTTCCGGTCTGTCGTGGACGTCTGCCTCACCGGAGCGTTCCTGGTGCTCAAACACGCCGGCCGGCACCTCGGCGACGGCGGGTCGGTGGTCTCGCTGACGTCCCTCAACGCCCGCCAGCCCGCCATCGGCATGAGCGCCTACTGTTCGGCGAAAGCAGGGCTGTCGATGCTCACCGGAGTCGCCGCACTGGAAATGGGTCCGCGCGGCGTCCGGGTCAATGCCGTGGCGCCCGGATTCGTGCATACCCCGCTGACCGAGGGTGCGGTGGCCATCCCCGGCGTGGTCGAGGAATACGTCGAGAACACTCCCCTGGGGCGGGCCGGCACCCCGGAGGACGTCGCGGCCGCGGTGGTATTCCTGTGCTCGCCCAGCGCGTCGTGGCTGACCGGGGAGGTCCTGGACCTCAACGGCGGCGCGCACCTCATGCGCTACCCCGACATTCACCGGCATTTGACCAAACTGATGGGACAGTAGTCGGGTGAGAACAGACTTCACGCCTACTCAGCGGCGCGCTCTGGGCATCGTCACCGCGATCGCGCTGGCGTTCGGCGCCTACTTCCTGAGCCGCTACTTCATGCTGCTCGTGATCGCGGCTGTCGTCGCCTACCTCTTCACCCCTCTGCATGACAAGCTGAAGACCAAGGTCAAGCCCGGTTTGGCGACCACTTTCACGGTGATCGCCGCATTGCTCACCGTCGTCATCCCACTCTCCGGGGTGATCGCGCTGGCCACCGTCCAGATCTCGCGCATGCTCATCGGGGTGGCCGACTGGGCCAAGACCGCTGACCTCAACGCCCTGGGTGACCGGGTAATGACCTCGGTCAACAACCTGCTGCACAAGCTCCCGTTCCAGACGCCGACCATCACCCTGGAATCGTTGCGAAGCCGCCTCGGCAGTGTCGCCCAGAGTGTGGGCGAGTGGCTGCTGAACACGCTGTCCGGCATCGCGGGCAGCGCCATCGGCTTGATCACCTCGACGATCATCTTCCTTTACGTGCTGATCTCACTGCTGAACAACAGGGCCAAGCTGATCACCCTGATCCGCCGGCTCAATCCGCTGGGCCCCGAAGTCACCGACCTGTATCTGGCCAAGATGGGCGCCATGGTGAAGGGAACGGTCAAGGGCCAGTTCATCATTGCCACGATCCAGGGCATCCTTGGTTCCTGCTCGATCTGGATCGCCGGATTCCACGGCGCCTTCTTCATCTTCGCGATCTTCCTCACCGCGCTGTCGATGATCCCGCTGGGCAGCGGCATCGTCACCATCCCGTTCGGCATCGCACTGATGTTCTTCGGCAACGTCGGCGGCGGGTTGTTCATCGTGCTGTTCCACATCTTCGGAATCACCAACGTGGACAACTTCCTTCGCCCGATCCTGGTGCCCAAGAAGGCCCGGCTGGACCCGGCGCTCATGCTGCTCAGCGTGTTCTGCGGCATCGCCATGTTCGGCTTCTTCGGAATCGTCATCGGGCCGGTCATCATGATCCTGATCGTCACCACCATCTCGGTGTATCTCGCCGTCTACAAGGGCGTCGCCATGCGCGAGGACGAGGACGACGATGACGACGACGATGACGGCGACGATCATCACGACTGGAAGGACAAGCTGCCCTTCCGCCGGCGAAAGACGGAAGCCCCAGTCTCTGACGAGGGACTTCCCGAGGAGGTACTGCCGGTGCTGCCCGCCGACACGGCCGGGGCAAACGCTCCTACGTCAAACGTGCTTTGAGGAATTCCAGCATCCGCTTGCGGGCCTCGTAAGCCTGCTGCCCTTCGCGCTCACGGACTTCCAGTGTCAGCACCGAGTGCGCGATCCGGCCGAAACCGCCGGCATTGCCCGGCGAGGAGTCCAGCTCGATCACCTCGAAGTTGTCGCCGAGGCGGTCCTTGAGGACCTTGAACCGTTCGGCAGGCGCCATCGGGTCGCCGGAGAACCGGAGTGCCAGCGCGCAGAGGTTGCCCTCGTCCGCTCGCCTCTCGATGACCTTCATCTCCTTCTCGGAGAATCCGAGATCGCGCTTGTGTGCGGCGGTCAGCGCGATGGGCACCGACGGCTGGCTGAGCACGGAGGCCAGCACGCTGTCGTCGACGGCGACGGCCAGGGCGAAACCGCCGGTGAAGCACTGGCCGATGACGCCGACGCCCTTGCCGCCGGCGCGGGCCTTCAGATCCCGTGCGAGCGCCCGCAGGTAATGGGTCACCGGGCGTTCCTTGTTGAGCGCGAAGGCGGCGAACTCCTGTGCCACACAACCCCTGAGCATGGTGGGCACCAGCTGCGGCCCGCGGGCCGAGGCGCCGGGCTTACCGAACAACGACGGGATCGCGACGGTGAAACCGTTGTCCACCAGGTAATTTCCCAACGCGAGCACGCCCGGGTGCACACCCGGCATCTCCGGGATCAGCACCACCCCGGGACCGGAACCCTTGTAGTACACGTCGTGGGTGAATCCTGCTGCCGTGAAAGGTTCCCGGTTCCAGCCGGTCAGATCGGCCTCTGGAGCCTTCTTGGACACGTCGTTTGCCATAGCCCCATCTAACCCAGCGGCGGCTGAGTTTGGGTGGCGACGGCCAGGGCGCGGAAATCGTCGGGGCTGCCGGCTCCGCTGATGGCCACCTGGGTGGCGCCTTCCGGACTGTCCAGCCGGGTCGTCCACACCGGCTCGCTGCCCTCGGCGCCCTGATAGACCACCCAGGTCACGCCGTCGACCTTCTCGGTGCCGGTCGGGTAGACGTCCCTTTGAATCGACGCGACCAGAGCGGCCTCGTCGGCGTTGCTCTGGGTGAGACTGAGGTACATCTTCGACGGGGCGATGTAGCCGACCCGGGTGGCGATCGCGCGCTGTTTGTCACCGCCGGCGACGGTGCGGCCGCTCTCGATCCCGGTGCGGGTACCGGAGTTGGCCTGCCATCCCTCCGGCAGCGTGGGGAGCCGGACTCCGAAGCTGACCGCTCCGGCGTCGGCCTTCAGCGCAGACGCGGCATCGTAGGCCGGGGCGACGCCGTCGGCGGGTCCGGCAGGGCGAAAGGAAGCTAGGCCGAAGAGTCCGGCTACCACGATGCAGGCGACGACCAGCGGCGCAAGCGACCAGAACATGTCCCGGCCGTCCTGGAGCACCCGCGGCTTGGCCGCTCTGGCGGGCGGGGGGCCGGAGATGTCGGGCGCCTGCGGGCTGTCGGTCATGACCACCACTATCCCAGGTCTGGACCCTCCGGCCGGTTCTGGGACAATTCAGCCCATGCCTGACGCCCGCCGCCGCGAAGCACCCGACCGCAACCTGGCCCTGGAATTGGTCCGGGTCACCGAATCCGGCGCCATGGCCGCCGGCCGCTGGGTGGGCCGCGGCGACAAGGAGGGCGGCGACGGCGCCGCCGTCGACGCCATGCGCCAGCTGGTCAACTCGGTGTCGATGCGCGGTGTGGTGGTGATCGGCGAGGGCGAGAAGGACAACGCGCCGATGCTCTACAACGGTGAAGAGGTGGGCAACGGCGACGGCCCGGACTGCGACTTCGCCGTCGACCCGATCGACGGAACCACGCTGATGGCCAAAGGCATGCCGAACGCGATCTCGGTGCTCGCGGTGGCCGAGCGCGGAGCGATGTTCGACCCGTCGGCGGTGTTCTACATGAACAAGATCGCTGCCGGGCCCGACGTCGCGGACTTCATCGACATCACTTCGCCGATCGCGGCCAACATCCAGCGAATCGCGAAGGTGCGCAAGGCTTCCGTGTCAGACATCACCGTGTGCATCCTGGACCGGCCGCGGCACGGGAAGCTGATGGCAGAGGTACGGGCGGCAGGAGCCCGGATTCGGCTGATCTCCGACGGCGACGTCGCCGGCGCCATATCCGCCTGCCGGCCCGACTCTGGCACCGACCTGCTGGTCGGGATCGGTGGAACCCCGGAGGGCATCATCACCGCCGCGGCCATCCGCTGCATGGGCGGCGAGATCCAGGGAATGCTCGCCCCCACCGATGACGAAGAGCGCCAGAAGGCGATCGACCGCGGGCACGACCTGAGCCGGGTGCTGAGCACCAAGGATCTGGTCGGCGGGGAGAACGTCTTCTTCTGCGCCACCGGCATCACCGACGGCGACCTACTCAAGGGCACCCGGTTCTTCGGCGGTGGCTGCACCACCCAGTCGATCGTGATGCGTTCGAAGTCCGGCACCGTCCGGATGATCGAGGCCTATCACCGGCTCTCCAAGCTCAACGAATACTCGGCGGTGGATTTCACCGGAGACTCCTCCGCCGCCCATCCCCTCCCCTAGACCTCGATCCCCGTAAGAGTGGGGTGTCGTTGCGCCGGAATCGAATCCACTATCCGGCGGTGGTGGTCTCACCGCGCCGGCCGGTGGCCTCGTGCTGCGGGCTGTGGTCGTCGAGCATCGCGATCTCGTCGAACGGATCGCGACCGCTGAGTACCTCGTCGACCCTGGCCTTGTCGACGGTGCTGGTCCAGCACCCGATCAGCAGGGTGGCGACCGCGTTGCCGGAGAAGTTCGTCACCGAGCGCGCCTCGGACATGAACCGGTCGACGCCGACGATCAGTCCCACGCCGTCGAGCAGGTCGGGGCGATGCGCCTGCAGGCCGCCGGCCAACGTGGCCAGACCGGCGCCGCTGACTCCCGCGGCACCCTTGGACGCCACGATCATGAACGCAAGCAGCCCGAGCTGCTGAGACAGCGACATCGGACTGCCCATGACGTCGGCGATGAACAGAGACGCCATCGTCAAGTAAATGGCGGTGCCGTCGAGATTGAACGAATACCCCGTCGGCACAACGATTCCCACGGTGCTCTGCTGGACACCGAACCCGAAGACGAAGATGAAGCAGGTCAGGTAGAAGCCCCCCATGAACATGATCAGACTGCGGACCGCACTCCACCCGGTCTGGCCCACGACGTTGGCCATGGCCCCGAAGGCGCCGATCGGGGCCACCCATAACACCATCGTCAGGATCTTGAACACCAGCACCTGAAGGTGTTCGACGGCACGCAGCATCGGCTCGCCCCTGCTGCCCAATGCCTGGATCGCGAACCCGACCAGCAATGCCACGAACAGTGCCTGCAAAACGTTTCCCGCGGTCAACGCTGAGAACAGCGTGGTCGGGATGATGTTCTTGAAGAAGTCCACCGCGCCGCCCGACTCGTGCGCCGCACCCGCCAAATCGGCGCCCTTGCCTGTCATCGAGGCCGAAATCTTCAGGCTGTTCCCGGGGTGCAACAGGTTGCCAACCACCAACCCGATGCCCAACGCGAAGGTGGTCATCACCAGGAAGTACCCGAACGCGAGCCCGCCGATCTTGCCGACCGTCGCCGCTTTGCGCACCGCGCCGACGCCCAGAACGATCGTGCAGAAGATCACCGGGCCGATCATCATCTTGATCAGGCTGACGAACATCGTGCCCAGGACGCCGACGGCCTTGCCAACCTGCGGGGCGACCAGACCGACCACCACCCCCGCGATCACCGCGGCGATGACGCCCACGTAAAGCCAGTGGGTGCGGTCTCGTCGCTTCGGCACGATGTGAACGACAGAGTCGATCACGGTCGTTTAGTAGTGGCCCTGAGCCGGGGAGGGCTGGGCTCAGGTTTCCAGACGATGGTGGCGGCCTGCACGGTCAGCAGATGCAACTCGTCAAGCAGCGCATCCCGGCGCGGGGGAAGCGCGGTTGCCGCCAGCACGGTGAGCAGTCCGTGGCGGGCCATCATGGTGAACCCGGCGTCGTCCAGGCGCCCGGCGGCCCAGGTCAACAAGGCGCCGAGGTAACTCAGATAAATCTGGCGGCCGAGCGCCTCAGGGGCAAACCGTGCGTCGATGACGCCGGCGCGTTGGGCCTCCCGTAACGCCGCAACATGCAATTGAGCGGGATCGAGGTCGAAATGACCTTCCGTCTCAGTACTCAGTACCAGCGCGGCGACAACGCGCCGGAACGAGACCGCAGAAGCGATGAATGCGGCTGTGGACCCGTCGTTGAGCCTGCGCATGGGGGTCAGGGGATCGCCGTCCGATGACTGGTCGGTACGGGTGATTTCACCGGCCACCGCCTCCAGGACCCGCCCGATCAGCGCGTTGAGTAGTTGCTCCCGGGTTCCCACCAGGTTGTACACGGTGGCTAGCGCGACTTCGGCGCGGGCCGCAATCTGCTCGTTGGTCACCTCATGCCAGGGATGATCGTTCAGCAGTTCCACGGCCGCATCGAGGATCGCGGCGCGACGCTTGGCCTTATTTCTCTCGCGCAGGCCCATCACTGCCCCGTCGGGGGCCTGCGGCCACATGGTGAGTGGCGATTCCGTTACTCCCATTCGTGTGAGTTTATAAGACTTGTTCGATTCGCATGAGTTTATAGGAGCCACTAAATATTAGGTCCTTGCGCGCTGCGGGTACATCATGATGCTGGTAGGTGATGCTATGATGCTCGTCGTGCGGACGACACTGAACATCTCCGACGATCTGCTGGCTGAAGCGAAAGTGCTTGCCGTCCGAACCCACCGCCCGATTGGCGCGGTGGTTGACGACGCGCTTCGTGTTTTGTTCAGGCGTGAAGGGCCGCACGCGGCAGCCGAGCCGTGGACTTTCCCAACCAGTGGCGCTGGAGGCCTTCAGCCCGGAGTGAATCTTGAGGACACCGAGGCCCTTGCCGACTTGCTGGATGACAATGCTGTGCCCTGATGTGAACGTCCTGCTGTATGCCTTCCGCCGCGACAGCGCCGATCACTCGCGATACGCGAAGTGGTTGCAGCAGAACATGACCGGGCAGGAACCTGTCGGCGTCAGCGAACTCGTTCTGTCCGGTGTGGTACGGCTGGCGACCAATCACCGTGTCTATCGCCAGCCGAGCAGCACAACGGAGGTGCTGGAGTTCTGCCGCGCGGTGCGCTCTGCGCCGGCTGCCATCCCGTTGCGCCCGGGCGGGAAGCACTGGGAGATCTTCTCCCGGCTTTGCCAAGCCGTCTCCGCCACGGCCAACGACGTACCCGATGCCTACCACGCGGCGCTGGCCGTCGAGAACGGCGCTGCCTGGATCACCAACGATCGCGGCTATGCCAAGTTCCCAGACCTGCTGTGGCGCAGCCCTTTTGACCAGAACTGACACGGACAACCCGAACGCGTCGCACTGCGCGGCGTCGACTCCGACGAGCCGGTGTCCGCCGAGGCTGTCGCGCCAACCGAACCGGTCGAGTCGGACTAGGCCATCACCGCCGCGACCTTCGGGGCGTCCAGGGCGGTCAGGTTGGTGCCCCGCGGGTCACCGAGTGCCACCATGCTCTGGAAGTACTCGATCACCTTCCTGTGCGGGACGTTCAGCGCCGGCCACTGCGGCCAGTCCCAGGTGTCATTCATGAACGGCCGCGTCTGATCGTGGCTGAGAATGGTGAGGTGGTTGACGTCGTGGGCGGTGGCCGCACCGTCGATGATGAGTCGGCCGTTCGCTCGATCATGCATCCAGCCGCCGTAGTGCGGTTCCATCTTCAGGGTGTCGATGAAGGCCGTTTGATAGCCGTTGTCCATCAGGTATTTGGCGTAGCCGCCATGACCGTATCTGGCGACCATCGCCATGACGTCATCGGCTGATCCCAGTCGGGCGGTGCGTTCGATATCGGCCACGATTTGGGGGGTGTACTTGTCGTCGGCGATCCAGCCGACCTTGGCGCCCTGCATCGCGTAGTACAGCCCGACACCCTGAAGATCGCTACCCCACGCTTCCGCGTTGTTGGTCAGGCTGTTGGCGAAGGCCCATCGCCCGACGTCTTCGATCGTCTTCGGCGCGAATCCGGCGAACCGGCGAAGATCGTTGTAGGCGACCACCGCCTCGGTCGTGATGGCGGTCCGCCCGCCTTCCAGGGCGTCCATTCCGGTATGGCTGCTGCCGTGGAACATGCCGAAGGTCATGATGTCGGTATACGGGCCGCCGGCCGACGGCATCGGCATCCCCGTGCCGCCCCCGGTGGTGGTTCCTCCGGTGGTGGTCCCGGTGCTGGCGGTCCCGGTGCTGGCGGTCCCAGTGCTGGCGGTCCCGATGGTGGCGGCGCCGGAAGTCGTTGCGCCCGTGGTGCGGTCGATGATCGTGCCGATGCCGATCGCATCGGTGAGGGTGGCACCTGTTGGGTTGGACAGCGTGACGCGGAACTCCTCGTTGCCCTCGGTCAGGGAATCGCTCTTCACCACCACGGTGATGGTCTTGCGGGTTTCACCAGGCGCGAAGGTGAGCGTGCCGGAGGCGGCGGAGTAGTCGGTGGCCGCCGTTGCGGTGCCATTGGCAGTCGCGTACTGCACCGCGACCGCCTGGCTCGACGGCGCGGCGAGGGTGACGGCGAACGAGGCGAGCGAGGTACCGCTTCCGCCGGTGTACTCGATCGGTGTCAGGTAGGCCATCTTGTTCTGGTTCACCGTCCGCCAGTCGTCGGCCAGGATGCCGCCGGTGTCGCCGGAATTCGGATTCCATGCCCAGAACGCCCAACTCATGTCCTCGGTGCCGGCCGGGATGTCGATCGTGCCGTTGTTGTCGAAGTCGCCCGACAGGTAGGACGTGATCGCTTCGAACCAGACGGCGTCTTTCGGGTCCTGCAACTTGGTGCCGAACTCACCGACCCAGATCGGGGCGATGTTGTTTTCGTAGATGTAGCCCCATGCCTGCCTGAAGACATTCGGCAGGTTGGCGCCGAAGTCGGCGGTCTGGAACCACGGCTGAGCCCACACCGAATTCGGGTAGTCGTGCGGCGAGTAGACGACCCGGTTGGGCACGGAGAGGGTGATCGGCCGGTCCTTGACGCCCATGAGATTGCCGCCCCACCAGTAGCTCTGCCCCTTGTAGGTGCCCACGCCCTCGGTGAAGATCAGCAGGTTCGGATTGACCGCCAGAACGGCGTTGCCGGCCCGTTCGGCGGCGCGGGCCCAGTCGGTCGCGCCGCCGCCGCCCCAGGTGCCGTTGTACGGCTCGTTGTGCAGATCGAATCCGATGACCGTGGAGTTGCTCTGGTAGCGGTCGGCCAGCATCTGCCAGTCCGACACCCACCGGTCTTCGGCGTACTGGCTGTTGTACCAAAGCCCGTTCTCGCTCGTCCCCGCCCCGGCGGTGCTGCGGTGATGATCGAGCACGATCCGCATCCCCTTCTGCCCCGCGTAGGCGATGACCTTGTCCATCACCTCAAGCGGAGTAAGGCCTTGCAGGTCGGGATTCTGGGCGAAGTCGATCCCAGTGGGCTTCGCGGTGGTGTGCAGCATCTCGCTGGAGTAGGGCAGCCGGATGGTGTTGAAACCCTGCGCCGCCATCTGATCGACCATGTCCTTGTAGCCGCGGGCCCAAAGGCCATGCGGGGCAAGGGTTGTGCTCTCTGCGCCGAACCAGTTCACGCTGGACAGCTGGACCGGCTTGCCCTGCGAGTCGACGATCTGGTTTCCCGAGGTGCGCAGGTATCCGGATGCGATTCCGCCAGAGCCAGATTCGCTCGCCGACGCGTCGGAGATGCTCAATCCGGGTGTCACCACGACGACGTCGTCGTTGGTGATGGTTCCTGTCGCTATCGCGCGGGTGGCGGTGGCGCCCGAAGGGCTGGACAGCGTCACCTTGAACGTCTCGTTCGGCTCGACAGCCGTGTCGCCGATGATGTCGACGTGCACCGTCTGCGCGACGACGCCCGGTGCGAAGCTGAGGGTCCCCGAAGCTGCGACATAATCGGCACCCGCGGTGGCGGTGACGTCGGACGTCGCGTAGCGCACGGTCACCGGTGCGGTCGACGCCTTGTCCATCGTCACGGTGAACATGAAGTGGGCGTGCTCCCCGTTGCCTTCGGTCACCGCGACATCGGCGATCGATACCCCAGGCAGTGCCGCATCGTCGTTCTTGATGGTTCCGGTGGCGACGGCCCGGGAGAGGGTGGCTCCCGACGGGTTGGCGAGCTTGACCGAAAAGGTCTCGTCGGGCTCGACGACTGTGTCGCCGGTGACTTTGACGGCGACGGTCTGGGAGGTGGCTCCCGGGGCGAAGGTCAGGATGCCGGTGGTGGCGGTGTAGTCGGTCCCTGTGGTGGCGGTGCCGTTGGCGGTGGCGTAGCCCACCGTGACCTGGGTGGTTGCCGCTTTGGAGAGGGTGACGGTGAAGGCGGCGTTGGTGGTGGCGCTGTTGCCCTCGGTCACCGACGCATCGGCGACCGACACGGTGGGGACGGTGGCTGGGGCGGCGGAGCCGACGGCTACACCGTTGACCTTGATGTTGGTCGGTGCCGATCCGGCCGCCCCAGGGGAGGCCTGGTAACCGAATGCGGTGCTCTGGCCGGCGACGACGGTGCCGTTGTACGACATGTTGCTCACGACATAGTGCGTTCCGGTCTGCCCGGTGATCTGGCCGTTCCAGATGTTGACGATCGTTGCCGGGGTATCGAACTCCACCGTCCATTTGGTAAGGCCCCCGGAGCCCGCGGTCAGGGCCATGTTCGCGGTGTGCCCGGATCCCCAGTCGTTGACCACGCTGTAGGCGACGGTGCTGCTGGTCGTCGCGGCGGGTCTCACGGTCGCACCGCTCAACGCGGTGGTGGCGACGCTTGCCGTGGACCGGCGGCCCACCATCCTCTCGATCTCCTGGCTGACCAGCGCCAGCGCAGCTGTCACGACATCGAACGGGTTGATCCGCTCTGCGCCGGCTGCACCGGCGGGACTCCCCGTGACCGAGGGCAGGGGTGCTGCGGTCATGACGGCCGACGGCATCACCGCCAGCGGGGCCGGCCTGGGGGTGGTCGCAACGACCGACGCGATGGCCGAGGTGATCGTCCGAATCACGGGGAAAGAAGTTGATCCCTCCGGCAGGGGAATGGCCACGGATGCCGGCCGGCCGGTCGTGAGAGTGTGCGCGGTTGCGGCCTGTAGAACCGGCGCCCCCGGCGCGGCGGCGGCCTCGACGGCCGTCAGGGTGGGTGCAGCGGCGGAGGGGAGGGCCGTCCTGTTGGTGGCCTTACCGGGGTCGGCGACAGGCCGGGCACTTCCCGCAGCGCCGGGAAGTGCGGTCGTCCTGGAGGTGGCGACCTGCCTTCCCCGGGCGCTCGGTTCGCTGACCGACGCAGCCTGTCTCGCCTGGGCGTGCCCACCCGAACGCGCCGAACTGCGAGGCGCCGACTCCGACGAGCCGGTGTCGGCCTCCGGCGAGCCTGCCGCACCCCTCGAACCGGTCGAATCGGCTGACGCCACCGCCGGCATCGCCGCCACCGCCGCTCCGACACCCAGAGCCACCGCCAGAGCCCCCACCCGGCCCACAAACCGCCCATAACCACCTGGCAGCACCGCCGCATCACCGAATTGACGCCGAACCCAACCAACAACAAACCGGTCCATAGCCGCTTGCCTTTCCAGCAAAGCCGAATGCGTACGTTACTTTGAACGGTAAGCTATTTTTGATGCAATGTCTATCTATGGTCAGTGCTGGCAGATGATCGGCGACGAGCCGTGGGCGGCGTGGTTTTCGGATCGCGCCGGGTGTGATGTGCGGCGAGCGATGTGCACAGACCACGCGGACGTCTTTTGATCATTGATCCCAAAATTAGTAAGTTGCCTAGAATGAGCGGAATCAACAGAACTGTCAGCGGGTTTTCGTCGTTGGGCGCGGCGGCATGCCTCACCCTTCTTGCCGTAGCACTGGCCAGTCCGGCCTCTGCCGACGATCTCAACACCACGACGTGCTCCTCGCAGCAGGTGATGTCGTCGATCCAGAAGAACGACCCCATGATCTGGGGGCGGATCAACGGCGATCCAGCGATGGAGCAGGAGTTGCGGACCGGTCTTGATGTGGTTCTCGCCGCTCCCGCGGGTCAGCGCCAGCAGGAAATCAACAAGTTGGAGCAGACCCTGGGCGAACAAAAGTGGTCGGGCCTCAGCGATGACATCATGAACTCGTCGACCGGTCCGATCGGCAGAGCCATCAACAACTGCCACGCAGTGTGAGCCGTCTGACGACAACTTTGTGGCCGACGTCACGGGCTATCTGAATACGCCCTGGCCGGCCGAGGATGGCGGACCGCGACGCCTGCAGGTGCCCCACGGCGGAGCAGGGCTGGGCCTTCAGCCCGGCGAGGGACTGCACGCCACGGCGGTGACGCGTCTCATGTCGACCATGACGGTGCTGGGCGCTGCGGGTGAGGTGTATCTGCTGACCCACTCGGCGATGCGGGCGCGGGTGGGGCTGCCGACATCGTGCCGCGTGTCGCTGGTCGATCCGGTAACCCTTGCGCCGCAGGCGAAGTCGCCGTCGTTACCCGGCGGCCCGATGTGGCCCGGAGGCATGGCACTGCATGCCAATGGCGACCTGTATGTGATGTACGGGCGATGGGCGCATCGCCTGGGCAGGGACTGCCGCGTCAAGGAGGCGCTGAAGCTGCCACTGGACCTGCCCTACAACAGCTTCGTTGTGCTGGATTGCGGGCTGATCGTGACGAAGAACATCTCCGAGGGACGCAACGCCCGGCTGTCGGTCCTGCGGCCCGATCCACTGGGATTCGCCTGCGCGGACATCGAATGCCCGGAGCCGGCCATCGCGCGGCTGAGCGCATGCGGCAACACCCTCTATGTGGTTGGCGTACACAGCATCTTCCGCTTCGACTGGGACGAGACGGCGCAAACCCTGGTGCTCGACGACCGGTGGCGGGCCGACTATGCGAGCGGCAGCGCCCAGACCTACGGCTGGGATCCGGTACTGGCACTGGGGCAGGCCTGGTTCATGGACAACGGGAAACACCGGTACCGGACCTCCATGATCGGCCGGGGGGTGAGCCGCACCCCGAACCGTCTGATCCGGGTTAACTTGTCCGACAGCAACGACTTTGAGGCGATCGAGGTCTCCGGTGCAGCGGGAGGAAGCGTCACCAACCCGCCACTGGTCGATGAGGCCCGCCGCATCGTGGTCGGGTTCGACTCAGCCAATCGCGTGCTGCGGGCATGGTCCTTTGATGTGGACTCACGACTGCTCACCGGTCTGTGGCGTAAAGACGGCATCGGAGCGGCCAGTCACATGATCTGCCTACCCGACAGCGGGGAGATCGTGACCAACGACTTCGGCCCCGGCGGCGAGCACGTGGTGGTGCTCGACATCGAGACCGGTGCGGAAAAAGGACGGGCCCGGATCGGCGGAGTGACACAGGGAGTCGTCTTCCCCTCCCCGGGTTGGGGCCGGGATGTCTACTGGAGCGCGATGAGCCGGTTCGGCCGGGTGAGTGTGGTGGGCGCGTAGACAGCGGCGCCCAGGCGACCGAGGCCGCCGGTCGATGAGCAAGACATCGTTGTCCTAATGATTTACGTTGGTGGTATGACTGAAAATGGCGGCGAAGGTGCTGGTCACGATCGCGGTGGCTCCATCGGAGTGCAGCCAACGCCACCGGTGCGGTCGTCCATGACAGCTGAGTTCGCCGGCAAGATCGCTTTGGACATCCGCGATTCCGAACCGGACTGGGGCCCGTATGCGGCGCCGACCGCGCCGGAGAACGCGCCCAACGTGCTGTACGTCGTCTGGGATGACGTCGGGATCGCGTCCTGGGACTGCTTCGGCGGACTGGTGGAGATGCCGGCCATGAGTCGCATCGCCGAGCGTGGTGTTCGGCTGACTCAGTTCCACACCACCGCGCTGTGCTCACCGACGCGGGCCGCACTGCTCACCGGGCGCAACGCGACGTCGGTCGGGATGGCTGTGGTGGAGGAGTTCACCGAGGGCTTTCCCGGTATCAACGGCCGCATCCCCGATGACACCGCGCTGATCTCCGAGGTGCTCGCCGAGCGGGGGTACAACACCTACTGCCTGGGCAAGTGGCATATGACCCCGCTGGAGGAATCCAGTCTGGCCGCCACCAAACGGCATTGGCCGCTGTCGCGGGGATTCGAGCGGTTCTACGGATTCCTGGGCGGCGAGACCGACCAGTGGTACCCGGAACTGGTCTACGACAACCACCCCGTCGAGGCCCCGGCCACCCCGGAACAGGGCTATCACCTCTCGAAGGACTTGGCCGACAAGACGATCGAGTTCATCCAGGACGCAAAGGTGATCGCGCCGGCCAAGCCGTGGTTCTCCTACCTCTGCCCCGGCGCCGGTCACGCCCCGCACCATGTTTTCAAGGAGTGGGCCGACAAGTACGCGGGCCGATTCGACATGGGATACGAGCGGTACCGGGAGATCGTGCTGGCCAACCAGAAGAAGCTCGGCGTGGTACCGGCCGACACCGAACTGTCTGAGATCAATCCGTATCTGGATGTCAAGGGCCCCAACGGGGAACCGTGGCCGCTGCAGGACACCGTGCGGCCCTGGGACGGATTGTCTGATGAGGAGAAGCGACTCTTCGCCCGGATGGCCGAGGTGTTCGCCGGCTTCCTGTCCTACACCGATGCCCAGATCGGCCGGGTCCTGGACTATTTGGAGGATTCCGGTCAGCTGGATAACACGATCATCGTGGTGATCTCCGACAACGGGGCCAGCGGCGAGGGTGGACCCAACGGGTCGGTCAACGAAGTCAAGTTCTTCAACGGACTCATCGACACCGTCGAGGACAGCATGCGGTGCTACGACGAACTCGGCGGACCGAAGACGTATAACCACTACCCGATCGGCTGGGCGATGGCGTTCAACACGCCCTACAAGCTCTACAAGCGCTACGCCTCCCACGAGGGTGGTATCGCCGACACCGCGATCATCTCCTGGCCCAAGGGAATTCGCGCGCACGGCGAGTTTCGTGACAACTACGTCAACGTCTGCGACATCACCCCGACGGTGTATGACCTGCTGGGTATCACTCCTCCGGAGACCGTGAAAGCAGTGCCGCAGAAGCCGCTTGAAGGGGTGAGTTTCAAAGCCGCACTGGATGATCCGACTGCCAGGACCGGTAAGGAGACCCAGTTCTACACCATGCTCGGGACGCGCGGTATCTGGCACAAGGGCTGGTTCGCCAACACCGTGCACGCGGCCACCCCCTCGGGGTGGGGGCACTTCGACGCGGACCGCTGGGAGCTCTTCCATATCGATGCCGACCGCAGCCAATGCCATGACCTGGCCGCTGAACACCCCGAAAAGCTCGCGGAAATGCAGAAGCTGTGGTTCGCCGAGGCCGACAAGTACAACGGCCTGCCGCTGGCCGACTTCAACATCATGGAGGTCCTGGGCCGGCCGCGGCCCTCACTGGCCGGCGATCGCTCCAGCTACATCTACTATCCGCACACCGCGCCGGTACCACTGGGGGCGTGCGTGAACATCGCGGGCAGATCCTTCTCAGTGCTGGCCGATGTCACCCTGGAGAGCGCCGACGTTCACGGCGTGCTGCTCAAACAAGGCGCCGGGCACGGCGGGTACACGCTGTTCGTCGCCGATGGGCGCCTGCACTTCGTCTACAACTTCTTCGGCGAGTTGGAGCAGAAGGTGTCCTCGCCCGATCCGGTGCCGATGGGCAAGCACGTCCTGGGCGTCGGGTACGCCCGAACCGGAACGGTGGAAGGCAGTTTCATCCCACAGGGCGATGCGACGCTGTACGTCGACGGCGAGGCGGTGGCGACCCTGCCCGGCGTGAAGGCCCATCCCTTCATCTTCGGCATCGCCGGCGGCGGGGTCAGTGTCGGGCGCAACCTGGGCCAGCCGGTGTCGACGTCGTATCAGGCGCCGTTTGAGTTCACCGGCGGGACCATCACAAAGGTCGTCATCGATGTCTCCGGCGCTCCTTACACCGACGCCGAGAAGCAACTCGCACTCGCATTCGCCAAGGACTGATCGTGCTGACCGAAGGGATCCACACACGCTTCGGCAACTCGCCCGTTGGCCTGCTGTGGTGAAAGGACCACTGCGGTCACGTTTTCTGGCCGCCAGTGGGTTCGACGCGGTCGCGGTGTCGATCGGCGGCATGGCGCCGACCGTCGCGATGAACCTCAACCCTCAGCAACCGGCCCAGCACGTCGGGCGGGCCGTGCCATTGGTGTTCGCCCTGTGCACCGTCCTGCTGTTGCTGGTCGCCTGGTGTTTCGCCTACCTGGCGGCCCGTTATCCCGGCGCCGGGTCGGCCTACACCTTCGTCGGCGCGACCTTGGGACAGCGGGCGGGCCTGGTGGCCGGCTGGATCACCCTGGGCGCCTACCTGTCGTTCGTCATGCTGTCCGTCGCCGGATTCGGGCTGTTCGGCGCGAACATGTTGGCGCGTTCCCCGACCGCGCCGCACCTGTCACCCGACGTGCTGTCGCTGGCCGGCGCGGCAGTCATCGGCGTGTTGTGCCTGACTTCGCTGCGGGTGACCGGCCGCGCACTGATGGCGCTGGAAGGCATTTCGATCCTGGCCATGATCGCGCTGTCGGTCGTCGTGCTCTCGAAGGTGTTCGAAAGCCACGGCCCGATCGGCGATCCGCGTATCCGGCTGGTCTTCGTGCCCCCCGAGGGGGTAGGCATGGCCGCGATCGCCCTCGGCCTGGGTTTCGGATTCCTGACTTACGCGGGTTTCGAGGAGTCGGTCACCCTCGGTGAGGAGGTCACCCAGGCCTCCCGCACCATCCCCCGGGTGATGATCCTCACCGTGCTCACCGCCGGCATCGCCTGCACCATCATCAGCGCCGCTGAGGTGCTGGGCTTCGGTGTGAGCCCGGCCGACATGGAACGTTTCACCTCCTCGACCTCCCTGCTCGGCGATCTGGCAACGATGTACGCCGGCCACGGCGTCGGAGATGTTTTCGACGTGTTCGCGATGCTCTCGGCGCTGAGCGCGGGCCTGGCCGCCACCGCGGCCTCCTCGCGGATCATCTTCGCGCTGCTGCGCGACTATGCACCGGCCAGCCGACTGGGGCGGATCGAGACCGGCAGCGGCACACCGCGAAACGCCGCGTGGGTGGTCCTGGCGGTCGGCGTGCTCGGCTACCAGGCCATGCGGCAAGTGTTCAGCGCGTCGGCCTCCGACGCGTTCTTCTGGGCCTCCACCCTGGCCGCTCTGGGGATTCTGATGGTCTATCTGCTGGTGAGCATCAGTGCCGGCTCCTCGGTGGTGCGCACCGGCGCCGGGGCGCGACGCGGCTTACTCATCATCCCGGTCGCCGCCGTCGCAGTGACCTTTTCCACGTTGTGGGTCAACGTCTTTCCCGTCCAGCCGGGTGCCTACGCGGTGCTGCCATGGGTGGTGATCGGCTGGATCGTGGTGGCCGTGGCCGCTGTCGTCGTCCTGCCGCGGATCGACCCCGACCGGCGGCGTTCACATGCCCGCGCAGGTGACTGAGGTCTCATGCGTGCAGCATCACCGGCGGCCGACTGGATCCGAGCCGAAGCGCCACGGGTGCCCCATCGTGATCGCCAACGTCGGCGACCAGCCCTCAGACCTCGACCGCGGCTTCGCGCAGCGGATCTTCCTGCTGCCCAACCCGTTCTGCCGAGTTCCATGACAGCAGAAAAAAACGAGATCAGGAGTGTGCCGCAGTGATTATCCAGAGCTTTGTCAGCGACGAGATTCCCGACGGCCTGCCGCATCTCCGACTTGGTCTGTTCCAAGGCTACGGGCCGGCGGGCGACATCAACGCCATCGCCTATCGGCTGAAGATGCTGCGCGAGGTCGCCGCCAAAGCCCACTCCCATGGCGTACATCTGCTCAGCTTTGCGGAACTTTTTCTGACGGGCTATGACGTCACCGACGTCGCAACAGCACACGAGCTAGCCGAGTACATCCAGGATGAAAGCGTCCTCGACCACGTGGCAGCGGCGGCCGAGGAGAATCAGATCAGCATCATTTGCCCCTACCCGGAAGCGGCAACCGTCGCCGGGGAGCGGCGCTACTACGACAGCATCGTCGTCTACGGCCCTGACCGACGAGTCCTGAAGAACTATCGCAAGAGCCATCTTTGGGGTGGCGATGAGCGAAACAACTGGTCGTTCGGCTACGTCTACCCCGAGGAGGGTGATCCGTACTCGGTGTTCAACGTCAACGGCGTCCGCGTCGGGGTGCTGAACTGTTACGAGGCCGAGTTTCCCGAGCTGTCTCGCATCCTTGCTCTCAAAGGCGCGCAGCTGGTCGTCATTCCCACTGCGGCCGACGAATTCACGGTGTTGCGAGATGGAACGAGAACCGAGACCGCCTATCCCAACGTGGATTTCCTTATTCGCGCCAACGCCTTCCACAACGAGTTCTTCTGTGCATACAGCAACCGTCGCGGATCTGAGACGATCGATGGGAAGGTGGTGGGCGGCTATCTCGGCAACAGCTGCCTCGTCGATCCTCACGGCCATTTCCTGCTGCAACAACACACCCTTCCTCCGGCAAGGCCGGACAGACCCGGCTCCGGTTGGGACGAGAAAATGCTGATGATCGCCGACTGCGTACCGGCCTACTACGGGCCAACCCATCCGGCGACCGTGATTCGCGAGACGTCAACGGCCACAAGCTATCTAGCCGACAGGCGCTGGAATCTCTACGGCGAGCTGACCGCCGATCACTATATCGATCACGAGACCGGCGCCACCGTGCAGTACCCGGATGCGCCTGAATGACCGCCCGTCTCCGCGTGAGCCCTGGAGAGGCATGCCGTCCCGGAGCGGGCCTGGGCGAAACGCTTCAGGGGTCTAGCCGACCCCTTCTCTTATCTGCGATGGGTACAACGTGGCAACACTGACCCCCAAAAAAAGAGAGGCTCATGTACATTTCGAGTACTATCTAATTTTCTCGCGGATCGGCCTGAGTAGATCGCCCGCCAACCAGAACTCCGAAGCCACTATTCTCAGCGCATGACGAACGACGACGAGTACCGGATCGAGCACGACACCATGGGCGAGGTCCGGGTGCCCATCAAAGCCCTGTGGCGGGCCCAGACCCAGCGCGCGGTGGAGAACTTCCCGATCTCGTTCCGCGGCCTGGACCGCAATCAGATCCGAGCCATGGCGCTGCTGAAAGCGGCCTGCGCACAGGTGAACAAGGACCTCGGCAAGCTGCCCGCCGAGAAGGCCGACGCCATCATCGCCGCCGCCAACGAGATCGCCGAAGGACTGCACGACGAGCATTTCCCGATCGACGTGTTCCAGACCGGCTCGGGCACCAGCTCCAACATGAACGCCAACGAGGTGATCGCCTCGATCTGTGCCCGCGACGGCGTTGAGGTCCACCCCAACGACGACGTCAACATGTCGCAGTCGTCCAACGACACCTTTCCCACGTCCACCCACATCGCCGCGACCGAAGCCGCTGTGCGCCAGCTCATTCCGGCCCTGGAAGTGCTGCACGAATCGCTGGTGAGCAAGGCGCGGCAGTGGCACACCGTCGTCAAGTCGGGCCGTACCCACCTGATGGATGCCGTCCCGGTGACCCTCGGTCAGGAGTTCGGCGGCTACGCCCGCCAGATTGAGGCCGGCATAGAAAGAGTGCGCGCGTCCCTCCCCCGCCTCGGCGAGCTGGCGATCGGCGGCACCGCCGTCGGCACCGGTCTCAACGCTCCGGAGGGCTTCGGCGCGAAAGTGGTCAACGTCCTCGTCGCCCAAACCGGCCTTGCCGAACTGACCACGGCCAGAAACCCGTTCGAGGCTCAGGCCGCCCGCGACGGTCTGGTGGAGGCCTCGGGTGCGCTGAAGACCATCGCCGTGTCGCTGACCAAGATCGCCAACGACATCCGCTGGATGGGCTCAGGACCGCTCACCGGTCTGGGCGAACTGCACCTGCCCGATCTGCAGCCGGGTAGCTCGATCATGCCGGGCAAAGTCAACCCGGTGATCCCCGAAGCGGTCACCCAGGTGGCCGCGCAGGTCATCGGTAACGACGCCGCCATCACCGTGGGCGGGCTGTCCGGCGCGTTCGAACTCAACGTCTATATCCCGATGATGGCGCGAAATCTGCTGGAGTCATTCACGTTGCTGTCCAACGTGTCCCGGCTGTTCGCGCAGCGTTGCATCGACGGACTGGTGGCCGACGAGGAGCGGCTACGCCGGCTGGCTGAGTCCTCGCCCTCGATCGTCACGCCGCTGAACTCGGCGATCGGCTACGAGGAGGCCGCGGCGGTGGCCAAGCAAGCCCTCAAGGAGCACAAGACGATTCGGCAGACGGTCATCGACCGCGGCCTGATCGGCGACAAGCTCTCCGAGGAGGAGCTGGACCGCCGTCTCGACGTGCTGGCGATGGCGAAGGTGCGCGACGAGGTGTAGCTCCGCCCCGACGCGGATTTAGCGGTTCCGAGCCAGCCGGGCGATCCCCGGCGCGGTGGTCAGGCTGTGCAGCACCAGGCTCAGCGTCACCGTCACCACGACGACGGTGCCGATCAGGTCCTGCTGCTGTATCTCGCCACGTTCGATGACGAGCAGGCCGAGCACCAAGGTGCCGATTCCGCGCGGCCCGAACCAGCCGATGAAGAACCGCTCGGACATCGGCAGGCCGCTGCGCACCAGCGAGACCAGAACCGCGACGATGCGGACACCGAAGATCGCCATGACCGCGAACACGATCACCCGCCAGTCCGCGCGCCGCCATTCGTCGATGACCGCGAACGCGCCGAACATGGCGAACACCATCAGTTCGAGCAGTTGCGCGGTGGCGTCGGACACCTGCGTGGACAGCTCCTGACCGGCGTGTTGGCGGGCGACGAAGGCGAAGGCCAGACCGCCGGTGAACGCCGCGACGAATCCGCTGGCGTGGATCCATTCGCCGATCTCGAAGCAGACGAAGGCCAGTGCCAGTTGCGCGAGTTGACTCCAGATGTCGCTGATCCAGTCGCGGCGCCGCGACCACGCCACCATCAGGCCGCCGAGAAGTCCCACGGCGCTGCCGGCCAGCAACGACAGGATTTCGGTCCGGAAGATGAACACGGCCCAGTTCACGTCGGTGCGGTCGGCCTGTTGCGAGGCCAGCGCGAGAGCTGTCAGCAGAATCGCCAGGGCGAAGCCGTCGTAGAAGCCGCTCTCGACCGACAGCACGTGGCGGACCCGTTCGGGAATTCGCCGGTCGTCCAGGAGCGCCTCGATGAGCGCAGCTTCGGTGGGGGCGACGATGGCCGCCAGGCACACCGCTTCCCACCACGGCAGCACGGGGAGCAGCACGACCGCGGTGAGTGCCCCCAGCAGAATCGTCAGCGGGATACCGACGATCAGCAGCCGCAGTGTCACCGCGCCACGCAGCCGGATCCGGTCGAGATTCAGTTTCGCGGCCTGGTTGAACAGGATCACCGTCAGCGCCAGTTGGGCCAGGACGGTGTAGCCCTCGGTAGCCGGCCCGGCATCGAGCAGGTGTAATCCGAACGGGCCCAGCGCCATTCCGAGCAGCAGGAAGATCAGCGCCGGGGCGATGAACGAGCGGTTGACCTTTTCGGAGACCAGCGCGTAGCCGAGTACCAGAACAGCGAGGACGAGCGGGGTGGTCTGATGCACGTGCCGCTAGACGCCTTCAGACGCCATTGTTCGGGCCGCCGCTGTTGGCGCCCGGGATGTCGGTGATCGGGAAGTTCGGCATCGGTGCCGGCGACGGGGTGGCCGGCAGCGCCGGAATGTCCTCGGCGGGAATGTCTTTCAGCAGGTTCACCGGCGGTCCGTTATCCCGGCCGCCGTAGACACTGCCCGCGGCACGGTCACCCAGCAGCTGGCTGACGGTCACCAGGTGATAGCCGTTGGCCTTCACTACCGGGATGAACTGCTCCACCAGGTCGACCGTCGACGAGTAGCTGTCATGCAGCAGCACCACCGACCCCGGCTTGATCTGCGTCATCAGCATGTAGCGGGTGGCGGCGGTGTTCGCATCGTTGATCCAGTCGAAAGGGATCACATCCCAGAGAATTCCGGCCAGGCCGAACTTGGCGGCCTGCTGGTTCACCGCATCGTCGGTGAGGCCGCCGGCGGGGCGCCAGAGCCTGGGCGTCTTGCCGGTGGCAGCGGAGATCGCCTCCTGGCCCATGGACAACTGCTCCGGCACGTACTGCTCCGGGATGGTCGTCATGTTCGGGTGTTCCCAGGTGTGGTTGCCGATCTCCATCCCGGCCTCGGCCACCCGCTTGGCCCCGTCGGGGTTGGCGGCCACCTTGTTGCCGATCATGAAGAAGGTGGCTTTGGCGTCGGCGTTATGGAGCACGTCGAGCAGCCGGTCGGTGAACGGCGAGGGTCCGTCATCGAAGGTGAAGGCGACGCAGTTGACCCTGGCGCAATCGACCGGCGCGGCCTGCGGAGACGACGAATTGGCGCCGCAGCCGCCCACGAGCAACGCCGCGGCAACGAGAGACAGTCGGCGCAGCACAGCCGTAGTTTACGGCAGCGCGTCCGGGCTGAACTCCTCCAGCATCTCGGTGACCAGCGCAGCGATCGGGGATCGCTCGCTGCGCATCAGCGTGATGTGGGCGAACAGCGGATGCCCCTTGAGCTTCTCGATCACCGCCGCGACGCCGTCGTGCCGGCCGACCCGTAGGTTGTCGCGCTGGGCCACGTCATGGGTGAGCACCACTCGCGATCCTGCGCCCAGCCGGGACAGCACGGTGAGCAGGACGTTGCGCTCCAGCGACTGGGCCTCGTCGACGATGACGAACGAGTCGTGCAGGGAGCGCCCGCGGATGTGGGTCAGCGGCAGCACTTCGAGCATCCCGCGGGACTGCACCTCGTCGAGCACGGCCGGGCTAGCCAGACCTTCGAGGGTGTCGAAGACGGCCTGCGCCCAGGGACCCATCTTGTCGCTCTCGCTACCAGGGAGGTAACCGAGATCCTGGCCGCCGACGGCGTAAAGCGGACGGAAGACCACCACCTTGCGCTGGGTCCGGCGTTCCAACACAGCCTCCAGGCCCGCGCACAGCGCCAGCGCCGACTTGCCGGTGCCGGCCTTGCCGCCGAGGGAGACGATGCCCACCGATTCGTCGAGCAACAGATCCAGGGCCACCCGCTGCTCGGCAGAACGTCCCCGCAGCCCGAACACCTCGCGGTCACCGCGCACAAGCTGAATACGCTTCTCGGCGTTGACCCGTCCCAGCGCATGCGAACTGCCGGCTAGCAGGCGAACACCGGTGTGGCAGGGCAGATTTCGCGCTTCGGCCAAGTCGATCTCGCCGCCTGAGAACAGGGCGTTGATCTCCTCGCCGGTGGCGTCGAGTTCAGTCATGCCCGTCCACCCGGAGGTGATGACGTCCTGGGCGTGGTACTCGTCGGCGGCCAGGCCGACAGCGCCGGCCTTGACCCGCAGCGGAATGTCCTTGCTCACCAACGTGACTCGCTTGCCTTCGGCGGCGAGGTTGGCGGCGCAGGCCAGGATCCGGGCGTCGTTGGTGCCGGTGCGAAAGCCGCTCGGCAGCACCGCGGGGTCAGTGTGATTGAGCTCGACGTGCAGCGTACCGCCTTGCGTCCCAACGGGAATCGGCTGATCGAGCCGGCCGTGCTCCAGGCGGAGATCATCGAAGAGCCGCAGTGCCTGGCGGGCGAACCAGCCCAGCTCGTGGTGATGGCGTTTGGCTTCGAGCTCGCTGATGACGACCAGCGGGACGATCACCTCGTGCTCGGCGAACCGCGTACACGCCCACGGGTCGGAGAGCAGGACTGAAGTGTCGAGCACATAGGTCCGGATGGGCGAGAGCGGATCGGTCACAGGCGCCTCCTCAGGCTCGCTGGCCGCCTAAAGCCCGATGCGGACTGGTCCGGCCACCTGTTTGCGACGCTACCCCGAGGGACGTACCCGCCGTGCAGGCGCGCCGTGTCCGAAACGTTACGCGCGGACGAATTTTGTCAGCTGCGGCTCGTCGGCCAGACCCCAGGCGACGATGGCGTCGGAGACGACCCTGTCGGCGGCCTTCTGGTCGAAGATGCCGGCGTCGGCGACCGTGCGCAGCTTGTTGTCCCGGTACTCCAGGATGTCGCCGCCGATGACCGGGAAAGCCGGTGCCCGGCGAGCGATCGCGGAGATCGTCGAGTCACGATGCTGCTCCACGCAGTGCGCGACGAGGTTGTCGAAGAACTTCGCGTGGCGGTCCTCGTCGTTGACGATGCGGCCGACGAGCTTCTTGAGAGCCGATTCGTCGATCTTGGCTTCGACGTTGCGCAGGTAGACCGCGTGGGCGCGCTCGTAGAGCGCCATGAAGACCAGGGTCTCGATCTGGGTGTAGTTGCTGGCCCGGTAGCCGCGCATCACGTGGGCGATGCGGACTTCCTCATCGGCGTTGGGGTCGACGTTGCGGGTCACCATGAAGTAGTCGCGCAGCGCGATGGCGTGCAGGTTCTCCTCGGCGGTCCACCGGCCCAGCCAGCGGCCCCACTTGTCTTCGAGGATGAAATGCTCGACCAGTTCGCGGTGATACCCGGCCAGGTTGTCCTTGGTGATCAGGACGATCTCGAGGGCGTCGGTGATCTCCTTGGGCAGGGTGACCTGAGAGGGGTCCCAGTCCTCGCCACCGAGGAAGGCGAAATCGCGGCCCTCGTCGAACGGGACGTAGTCGTGGGCGTACCACTCGTCGGCGGTCTCCAGAAAGCGCGCCAAATTGTCGGCGACAACCGGCTCAAGCTCCAGAGTCAACGCATTTGCGACAGGTTTCTGTGCCATGCGGTAACTGTAACCGACGTTAACGGGTGTCTGGAAATCCTCTGACCGGGGTTTCGGAGTCCGGCTAGAGGGTCAGGCCGGGGTAGAGCGGGTTGGCGTCGAGCAGTTCCGACGCCGCTGAACGCACCCAGTCCGAGGTCTGGTCGACCAGCCGGTACTTAGCCTTAGAAAGCCCCGCCGGCCCTGCCTCCGCCTGGGTGTTGGACAGCACGTCGACGACGAGTTCCGCGACCCGGTCGAACTCCGACGGCCCGAAGCCGCGGGTGGTCAGCGCCGAGGTGCCGAACCGGATGCCGCTGGTGTACCAGGCGCCGTTGGGGTCGGCCGGGATGGAGTTGCGGTTGGTGACGATGCCGGAGTCCAGCAGGGCGCTCTCCGCCTGCCGGCCGGTCAGCCCGAAGGACTGCACGTCGAGCAGGACGATGTGGTTGTCGGTGCCGCCGGTCACGAGTTTGGCCCCGCGCCGCATCAGGCCGTCGGCGAAGGCCTGGGCGTTGTCGGCCACCCGCTGCGCATAGGCCCGGAACGACGGCTGGCGCGCTTCGGCGAACGCCACCGCCTTGGCGGCCATCACATGCGACATCGGGCCGCCGAGCACCATCGGGCAGCCCTTGTCGACCGCATCGGAGTACTCCTTGGTGGCCAGCACGATGCCGCCACGCGGGCCGCGCAACGACTTGTGAGTGGTGCTGGTGACGACGTGGGCGTGCGGCACCGGATCCTCGTCGCCCTGGAAGACCTTGCCGGCGACCAGTCCGGAGAAGTGCGCCATGTCCACCATGAAGGTGGCGCCGACCTCGTCGGCGATCTCGCGCATCTTGGCGAAGTTCACCCGGCGCGGATACGCCGAGTAGCCGGCCACCAGGATCAGCGGCTTGAACTCCCGGACGGACGCGGCGACGGCGTCGTAGTCGAGCAGGCCGGTCTGCGGGTTGGTGCCGTAGCTGCGCTGCTGGAACATCTTTCCCGAGATGTTGGGCCGGAACCCGTGGGTGAGGTGGCCGCCGGCGTCCAGCGACATGCCCATCAGGCGCTGGCTGCCGAGCTTGGCCCGCAGCCGCTCCCACTCCGCCTCGGAGAGGTCGTTGACGTTCTTGACGCCGACCTCGCCCAGCGCCGGCGCCTCGACGCGGGTGGCCAGGATGGCCCAGAACGCGACCAGGTTGGCGTCGATTCCCGAGTGCGGCTGGACGTAGGCGTAGGGGGCGCCGAACAGTTCGCGGGCGTGCTCGGCGGCGATCGACTCGACGTCGTCGACGTTCTGGCAGCCGGCGTAGAAACGGTGGCCGATGGTGCCCTCGGCGTACTTGTCCGACAGCCAGGTACCCATGGTCAGCAACACGGCCGGCGAAGCGTAGTTCTCGCTGGCGATGAGCTTCAGCGAATCACGCTGGTCGGCAAGCTCTTTGCGGGTGGCTGCGGCGATGCGCGGCTCAACCGTCTCGATGACCCGCAGCGCGGCCCGGTAGGCATCACTGGCGGTGGCGGCATAATCGGCGCCGGGGGCTGCGGCGTCGGACAGGATCGCGTCGGTGGACATGGGGCAAAGCGTAGTCGGCGCCCCGACAAGTGGCGTTGTGTGCCTCGACGCCCCGGCGCGTTAGATCTCACTGTTCTCAACAGCCACAGAAGCATCGCGCCCAATGCCGCGGGCCGTTGCCCGGCGTGATGTGGTGTCAGTCGAAAGCGCATCGGATCAGTGAGCAGTCGTCCTCGAAGAGGCCGGTGGGTGTCAGTGCCCGTAGCTCGTCGACGAGCGCGTCGAGGGTCCAATCCGGCGATCCCGCGAGCCGGGTGGCCACGGCCCGAAATCCCGCCAATGACAACTGCGTGCCGTCGGCGAGGTCCAACTCACTGGCCCCGTCGCTGTGGACCAGGATCCGGCATCCCGGGGGCACCCGGTATGCCGCCGACGTGAACTCGGTGTCCTCGAACATCCCGACCGGTTCGGCCGGAGTGGACAATTGGGTGACCGAGACTGCGCCATCGTCGTCGATCCAGGTGTAGTTGAAACTGTCGCCGCCGAGCTCTCGCGACGGAAGGTAGCGCGAGGAGACGTCGACGTCGCCGGCCAGGCCGCGCGGCATGATCGAGGACATGTACGCCGCGGCACTTTCCAGTTCGGCCGTCAACCGCTCGCCCTGTTGCTGAAGCTGTTGCGCCAGAACACGATTGCGCTCATTTGCTTCTACCATGGCGGTGATGTCGGCAACCTGGGTGACGAAGTTCTCCACCTGCCCGTTCTCGTCGCGCACCGAGCTCACCGACAGATCCCCCCAGATCGGACGACCATCGGCGTGGATGTACTGCTTGACCATCCGGTAGGAGTCCAACCGCCCTTCCAGGACGGCGTTGGACTGCTCGACGTCCGCTTTCAGATATTCCGGCGCGGTCAGATCGTGCCAGGTCTTGCGCATCAGGGTTGCGGCGTCGTAACCGTAGAACCGACACAATGCATTGTTGACCTCAACGAAGCGACCCTCCGGCGTGATGATGCTGATGCCGATCGCGGCGTTGTCCGATCCAGTACTCGGGCGGCGCACCCAGCACGTCCTCGACAGGCGGAGAGACCCAGACGATCACTCCGTCCCGGACATGGCAGACGATGTCGGCGGCGTTCTCCGCGAGCAGCCGATACTGCCGCTCGGACGCCGCGGTACGTTGCGCGGCCCGAAAACGCTCCGTGACGTCGCGCCAGGTGAGGCTGAGCAGATCGACACCTGCGCGGGTGGCGCGGACGTCGAAGCGATGCTCATCGTTGAAGACCGCGCTGAAAAACGGGAAATCGTCGATGACCACCGGCTGCCCACCGTCCACACATTCGATCAACCGGACCAGGAGCCCGGAGCCTTCGAGATCGGGCATGGTCTCGTGTTGGCTTCGGCCGAGGAGATCGGCTTCCTCGTACCCGTATTGGGAGCAGGCGGCGCGGTTGATGCGGCGATACACGAAATCGACCACCCGGCCGGCCGGATCGCGGACGGCCTCGAGCAACACCTGGGGGTCGAGCATTCCGTCCACGCTGGCCCGCAACAACTGTTGTGCCGATTCAAGGGCCTGCTGCGCGGCCACCTCGTCATCGACCAGATGGAGGGAGACGATGAAACCGTCCTGGCGCCCCGCCGCGTCGTAGAAGGGCTTGCCGCGCGTGTCGGCCCAGTGGATGACGCCATCCACGGAGACCGCTCGAAGACGATCCCGGACCGCCTCACCCGCCATGACCTTCGCGAGCCGGCCCGCCGCGGCCGGCCGGTCCTCCGGCGGGATCGCTTCCCGCGATGCCCGGCCGATCCAGTATTCGGGCGGTGCTCCCAGCACTGCCTTGACGGACGGGGACGCCCAGACGATCTTCCCGTCCCGCTCGTGAAACACCACGTCGGCGACATTCTCGGCGATCAGCCGGTACTGCTCTTCGGAGTCCGCGAGGCGCTGGGTGGCGTGGAAACGCTCGGTGACATCCCGCCACGTGAGGCAGATCAGGTCGGGACCCGCCTTGGTGGCGCGGAAGTCGACACGTCGCTCACCGTCGAAGAGGTCGCTGCGAAACGGAAAATCGTCGAGGACCAACGGGGTCCCCACCTCCAGGCACTCGACGAGTGTCTCCCACAGCCCGGAGCCCTCCAGATTGGACAACGACTCGAGTTGGCTCAGCGTCACCAGCTCGTGTTCCTCCCGCCCGAGGAAAAGACAGGCGGCACGGTTGACGCCGCGATACGCAAGATCGATCACCCGACCGTCCGGATCGCGCACCGCCTCCAACACCACCTGCGGGTCGAGCATGCTCTCGGCGCTGGCCCGCAACAGTTCGCGCGCCGCGTCGTTGGCCTTCTGCGCCGCTCGCAACCGCTCGAGATAGCGGTTGATGAGATCGATCATTCGGACTCCCCCAGGGAACGTCTCGTCACCCCGACAGCTCAGGGATTCGTCACCAACGGGAGCCCCTCCACGGCCCGCGCTGACGCCGCCGCCCTTGGCTTGAGTGGACGCACCGCGCGACTTCGCGCGAATTCCCACGCTAACAGAACTGGTTCTTGCCCCCCACGCGATGAAGACGCGGTGTCGTCAGGCCACCTCGGCACGCAACGACGACGGGATCAGCGGCTCGTCGAGCAGCCGGCCGAACCGTTCGGTCAGGCTCACGCCGTCCGGCCGGTCGTCCAACCAGGCCCGCAGCAGCCGGTAGCCCTCGACGTAAGTGCTGGTATAGGCGCGCCACAGCGGCGAGGAGAGGAACTTCAGCGTCTGACGCGCCCGGCTCTCGTCGACCAGCAGCCAGCGCTGCAGGTAGGCGGCGACCTCGTCGGCGTCGCGGTGTTCGTCGTGCAGCATGAGCGCCGCGTCCTGGCGGACTTCAGCGAGCAGATGCCCAGCGTCCGCCAAAGCCTCGGCGCGCTCGCCGTCGAACCGCATCCCGAGGTCGGCGTAAATCTCCGCGGCCCACCGGCCCCAGCCCTCGCCGATGGCGGCGTACAGCGCCAGATCGGCCAGCCCCTCGGCCATCAGGCACTGCGGGGTGTTGACCAGAAAGATCGTCTGCTCGGCCTGCCCCAACCCCGCGACCAGGCCGGCTTCCTTGCGGCAGTGCTCGGTGTGGTGCCCGGGGTAGGACTCGTGGGCCACCAGCGCGGGAAGGTGCGACATCTGCTGTTTGAGGTCGGCGTTGACCGCCACCCGGGAGCGGTAGTCGCCCTCGTAGTAGTTGAAGCCCGACCACGGCTTGTCGGTCACGACCTCGTACACGACGGTCTCGCTGTCGGGCAGCGGGAACGTGGACCGCACGACGTCGCGCAGCGCACTGGAGAAGGCATGGATGGCCTCCTGCAGGCGATGCGGCGGAATTTCGGTAGCCCGCCGGTGGGCGGCCATGCGTTCGCTCAGCGGACCGGAGCCCCCGAGCACCTCGTCGATACGGGCGTGCGCGGCGCGGTAACGCTCCGGGTCGCCGCGGCTGATCTCAACGTCGAAATAGTCGCGCACCTCGTCGACGAAACCGACCTCCTCACCAGCGAATTTGCGACCGGCACACGCCAATGCCCGCAGGTGGGCGGCGATGAAGTCCGCGCGCTGGTCGGTGAACCCGCCGGTGCGGGGGACCTCGGGCAGCGCGGCGTGCAGGCGCCCTGCCGCCGCGGCCAGGGCGGCCGGGTCGGGCGTGGGCTCGTCGGCGACCTGGCGTCGCAGCCGGGCGTCCCCGGTGAATGAGTCGACGTAACCCTCTTCGACGCGGTCGAACCGCAAACCGAGCAAGAGGTATTCGCGAATCAGGTGGTCGGGCTCCATGCCGTTCACGCTAACTGCAACACTGAGCAGATGGCGCGGCTGAGCGAACCGAGCCCCTACGTGGAGTTCGACCGGAGCGAATGGCGCTCATTGCGCATGTCGACTCCGCTCAAACTCACCGAGGAGGAGCTCACGGGCCTGCGCGGTCTCGGCGAGCAGATCGATCTTCTGGAGGTCGAGGAAGTCTTCCTGCCACTGGCCCGGCTGATCCATCTGCAGGTCGCCGCCCGTCAGGGGCTGTTCGCGGCCACCGACGAGTTCCTAGGGGAGCCGCGACAGATCTCCGACCGCCCGGTTCCGTTCGTGATCGGTGTGGCCGGAAGCGTCGCCGTCGGCAAATCCACCACCGCACGCGTGCTGCAGGCCCTGCTGTCGCGCTGGGATGACCACCATCGGGTGGACCTGGTCACCACCGACGGATTCCTCTACCCCAACTCCGAGCTCACCCGGCGAAACCTCATGCACCGCAAGGGTTTTCCAGAGAGCTACAACCGCCGGGCGCTGATGCGTTTCGTGACGTCGGTCAAGTCCGGCGCCGACGAGGTGAACGCGCCGGTCTATTCGCATCTGATCTATGACATCGTCCCGGAGGAGAAGCACGTCGTCACCCACCCGGACATCCTGATCCTGGAGGGGCTCAACGTCTTACAGACCGGGCCGCGCCTGATGGTCTCGGACCTGTTCGACTTCTCGGTCTACGTCGACGCCCGCATCGAGGACATCGAGCAGTGGTACATCGAACGGTTCCTGGCCATGCGGGCCGGGGCGTTCGCCGACCCGGCCTCGCACTTCCATCACTACGCCGGTCTCACCGACGGTCAGGCCGTCTCCGCCGCGCGCGACATCTGGCGAACCATCAACCGTCCCAACCTGATCGAGAACATCCTGCCCACCCGTCCGCGCGCCACCGCGGTGCTGCGCAAGGATTCCGACCACGCCATCAAGCGGTTGCGGCTGCGCAAGATCTGAGTCGCCGGCCTCAGATCCCGAATCGGCGGCGACGGCGACTGAAGTCGCGCAGGGCACGCAGAAAGTCCACTTCGCGGAAGTCCGGCCAGTGCGCCTCGGTGAACCACATCTCCGAATACGCGCTCTGCCAGAGCAGGAAACCGCTGAGCCGCTGCTCCCCCGACGTCCGGATCACCAGGTCGGGGTCGGGCTGGCCGGAGGTGTAGAGGTTCTCTCCGATGCTGTCTACGGTGACGGACTCGATCATCTGCTCGGGGGTCGCACCGTCGGCCAGTTGCTTGCCGAGCAGCGAGCGGACGGCGTCGACGATCTCCTGCCGGCCCCCGTACCCGACGGCGACATTGACGTGAAACGACCCGGCAGGCGCCGCGGCGGCCGCCGCGTCGACCGCACCGCGCACCCGTCGCGCCGATTCCTCGCCGATCAGTTCCAGATCACCGACGGTGCGCACGCTCCAGCGGTTGGCCGGCGCGCAGATCTCCTCGACGACGTCGGTGATGATCTCGATCAGGTCGGCGAGCTCCTCAGGATCGCGCTGCAGATTCTCCGTCGACAGCAGGTAGACCGTCGCCATCTCGACGCCCGTGGCCGCACACCACCGCAGCATCTCGGCGATCTTGGCCGCACCCATCCGGTAGCCGTAACTGACGTCCTCGTAGCCGGCGTTGCGCGCCCACCGGCGGTTACCATCGCACAGCACGGCGATATGCCGGGGAAGTGCAGCTTTGGAGTTCTCGAGCTCATGCCGCAACCGCGTCTCGTACAGCCAGTAGGCCGGTTCTTTGAGTCGCCGCGGAATGACCTCCACGACAAGTCAGACTACTGTGACGCACGGGGACGATACGTGGTGAACGCGTCTCCGACTTGGGAGGCGTCCAAGGGGCTGAGGCACGAAGCCCCGCCGGAGCGCCGACCCATGAATTGGCGGAGGTGAGCATGACTTCGGGGACCGATATCTCTGATCCCGACCAGACGCGGCCGGCATCGAGCGAGGCAGAAGACTTCCCCGCAGCGGTAGTCGACGGCATCAGCGAGTTCCTCGGAAAGCCCCGGGCTCGCGGTTGGATTCACGTCTACGCCGCTGCGGTCGCCGCCGTCGCCGGTGTGACGCTGGTGTCGGTGTCGTGGGCCCTGCAGGGCACCCGGGCCGGAATCGCCACCCTGATCTACACCATCACAATCGTCGGGATGTTCACCGTCAGCGGCACCTACCACCGGGTGAACTGGACATCGCCGACGGCCCACAAGTGGATGAAGCGCCTTGACCACTCGATGATCTTCGTGTTCATCGCCGGCAGTTACACCCCGTTCGCGCTGCTGGCGCTTCCGGAACAAAAGGGCATGACGCTGTTCTGGATCGTCTGGGCGGGCGCTCTGGCGGGGGTGCTGCTGAAAATGTTCTGGCCGTCGGCGCCGCGCTGGGTGGGCGTCCCGCTCTACCTGGTACTCGGCTGGGTCGCGGTGTGGTTCATCGGCCCGATCACCCAGGGCGCCGGGGTGGCGGCCCTCGTGCTGCTCATCGTCGGCGGGGTGATCTACAGCATCGGCGGGGTGTTCTATGCGCTGAAGTGGCCTAACCCCTGGCCGACGACCTTCGGGCATCACGAGTTCTTCCACGCCTGCACGGCGGTGGCTGCGATCTGTCACTACATCGCGATGTGGTTCGCCGTCTTCTGGTGAGAAGCAACTACACCGGGGTGACATCAGCTGGTGACCAGTACGCCTTCATCGAGGCGATCTTGCCTTCCGAGTCGAACACCATGACGTCGATCGGCTCGATACGAATCCGGTGCTCGCCAGCGCCGACGGTGATCGCGAACAGGAACGCCGCCTCATGCCCGGCCACCCGGAGGGTGAGCAATTCCGTTTCTTTTTCCGCGCCTTCGATGTTCTTGTAGAAGCCCTCGATGGCGTGCCGGCCGATGTGCGCCTCGCCGCCCACGGGATCTTCCACATGGGCGTCGGCGGCGTACAACGCGGCGATCTCCTCGGCGGTCCCGTTGGCCACCAGATCGAGATAGCGGCGCACAACGGACTCCATGTGCTCGACGCTCGGCATGCCGCCGACGCTACACGGAGACGCCCAGCGCCTCGGCGAGTTCGGCGGCGCCGATGACCGGCAGATCGCACACCCGGCCGCGGCAGATATAGGCGGCATCGGACCCGCGGACCCGGTCGCGACCGGCCAGCAGCGGCATGGAATCCACTGCACCGCCGACGACGACGGTGCCCCCCGGCGCCAATCGGCGTGCCTGCGTGAGCAGTTCGGAATCGGGGTCGGTAGTGGCGACGGCCACCTGCAGCGGGCCGCGCACCGCCGCCTCGGCGACGGCAAGCCAGTGGCCGGCCGACCGGGGCGCCTTGGCCAGCAGAACCGAATGGGCCAGCAGTGTGGCCGCCGCCGCCTCGCCGTAGCGTCCCGCCCGGTCGGCGTCGACCAGATGCGCCGCGGTCAGCAGCGCCTCGGCGATCGACGACGCACCCGACGGCGTCGCACCGTCGAGCGCGTCAGCAGGACGGACCATGAGCTGCTCGGCGTCATCGGCGGTGTCGAACCAGCGGCCGGGCCGGTCGGGATCGGCGAAGTGCAGCAACGCGATATCGATCAGATCGGCCGCGTGATCGAGCCAGATCTGTTCGGCCGTCAGCTGGTAGACCGACAGCAATCCGGTGGCCAGCATGGCGTAGTCCTCCAGGATCGCCGCGCTCTCGCCGACGACGCCGCCCAGGCTCGCCCGCCGCAACCGGCCGTCGGCGACATGCAGCCCGACCACCGCCTGCGCGCACCGGCGAGCGGCGTACAGCAGCCGCGAATCCCCCAGTGCCACAGAAGCTTCGGCCAACGCCGTGATGGCAAGGCCGTTCCAAGCCGTCACCACCTTGTCGTCGCGGCCCGGCTGCGGGCGATCGGCCCGCGCCTGCTCCAGCGCCGTCCGCACCCGCTCGAAGCGGTCCCAGTCGTCGGGATCGGCCGGAAGCTGCAGGACTGACGAGCCGTGCTCGAACGTCCCGCCGTCGGTGACGTCGAAAACCTTTGCGGCCCAGGCGCCGTCGTCGGCGCCAAGGACATCGCGCAGCTGGTCCGGCGTCCACACGTAGGTGGATCCCTCGACGCCGGCGGCGTCGGCGTCCAGCGACGAGGTGAACATTCCGCGGTCGGCGAGGTCGGTGAGAAGAAAACCCGCGGTCTCCGCCGCCACCCGGCGGGACAGCGGGTCGCCGGTTCGCCGCGCCCAATGCGCGTAGGCACGAAGCAGTAAAGCGTTGTCGTAGAGCATCTTCTCGAAATGCGGAACCACCCAGTCCGCGTCGACGCTGTAACGCGCGAAGCCGCCGGCCAGCTGGTCGTAGATGCCGCCGCGCGCCATCGCCGTACACGTGCGGCGCACAGTGTCCAGCGGCGCCGGGGAACCGGTGCGCTCGTAGTTGCGCACCAGCGCCTCCAGCAGCGCCGACGGCGGGAACTTCGGTGCCGGGCCGAACCCGCCGCGCACCGTGTCCTCCTCGCGCAGCACCGCCGACACCGCATGGTCACACAGGGCGGTGGTGATCTCCGGACCCCCGCCCGGCAGCCCGGAGGCCATCCGGCGCAACTCACCGGCGATCCGGCCGGAGGCTTCCTCAACCTCGCCACGCTCGTCGCGCCATGTCTGGTCAACCGCCGAAAGGAGTTGCAAGAACTGACTTTTGGGGTAATAGGTACCGCAGAAGAACGGCTTGCCGTCCGGGGTGAGGAAGCACGTCATCGGCCAGCCGCCGTGCCCGGTCATCGCCACGGTGGCGTTCATGTACACCGCGTCGATGTCGGGCCGCTCCTCGCGGTCGACCTTGATGCACACGAACTGGTTCATCACCGCCGCCACGCCGGGGTCCTCGAACGACTCGTGCGCCATCACGTGACACCAATGGCAGGCGGCATAGCCGATCGACAGCAGGATGGGCACGTCGCGGCGAGCGGCCTCGGCCAGCGCCTCCGGGGTCCACTGCTTCCAGTGCACCGGATTGTCGGCGTGCTGACGCAGATACGGGCTGGTTGCCCCCGAAAGCTCGTTACCCGCCGGACTCACCCGAGGGCTCCCGGGTCGCGGGCGAACCGATGTCCGCCTTCGTCGCGGGGGTGGCCTCTTCGGCCGCGAAGTGGGCCTGCGCCTTCTTGAGGTGCCGGTTCATCGACCACACCAGCGCGACCACCGCGATCAGCAGCAGTACCACGACGAGCAGCCCGACCGGACTGGCCTTGCCGAAGTCCGGCCCGGTGTTCTTGGGCCCGTCGGCCAGCAGAACGATCAGCACGTCGGTCATGGGCAGCACACTCACTCGAACACCTCGATTCCGGCGAACAGGTCGTCTTCCGGGAGCACGGCGGGTACCCGCGAGCGGGCGAGTTCGAACTCCTCGGTGGGCCAAAGCCGTTGTTGCCACTCTAACGGCGTCGCGAAGAAGAACCCGTCCGGGTCGATCTGGGTGGCGTGCGCCCGCAGGGCGTCGTCGCGCTGGGCGAAGTAGGGCGCGCAATGCACCCGGGAGGTCACCCGCTTGGCGAAGGCGTCGTTGTCGGGATCCCACTGCTCCAGCCAGTTCGCGAACGGACCCTCCTGTCCGTTCTTGGCGAACTCGTCCTGCAGCATCTGCATGCGCTGACGCAGGAACCCGTGGATGTAGTAGAGCTTGCTGACGGCCCACGCCGGCCCGAGGTCGGGGTGGATGGCGGGATCGGCGGCCGCTTCGAAGGCAGCGACCGAGACCTGATGGCAGCGAATGTGATCCGGGTGCGGATAGCCGCCGTTCTCGTCGTAGGTGGTCATCACGTGCGGCCGGAATTCGCGGATGAGGGCGACGAGCCGGGCGACCGGCTCCTCCATCGGCACCAGAGCAAAGCAGCCCTCCGGCAGCGGCGGCGGCGGATCGCCCTGCGGCAGGCCGGAGTCGACGTACCCGAGCCAGCGGTGCTCGACGCCGAGGATCTCGGCGGCGCGCGCCATCTCCTCGCGGCGGACGTCGGCGATCCGGCCGTGCACCTCGGGGGTGTCCATCGCCGGGTTGAGGATGTCGCCGCGCTCACCGCCGGTCAGGGTCACCACCATGACGCGCCGGCCCTCGTCGGAGTAGCGGGCCATCGTGGCGGCGCCCTTGCTGGCCTCGTCGTCGGGATGGGCGTGCACCGCCATCAACCGAAGCTCGGTCACCTGGCTCCTCTTATCCGTCGGTCCCGGCGGGCGCCGGGGTGTGCCGTCCCATCGTCCCATCTGCCTCCGGAGTACCCGCAATGCAGGCCCGCGGAGGCGGGCACACTGTCATCCATGACCGAATCGTCCCCCGCAGGGCGGCTGCCGCAGGAGCGTTACGGCCGCGCGCCCATGCCGGAGACCACCCGGCGCCGGCTGGTGATGGGACTGGCCGCGCTCGTCACCGCTGCTCTGGTCGGGGGCGCGGTCGCTGCCTACCACCGGTTCGAGGGCAACGACGTCGAGGGCACGATGGGCGCGTACGAGGTGCTCGACGACCAGACGGTGTCCGTCACGATCAGCGTGACGCGACGGGATCCTTCGGTGCCGGCGGTGTGCATCGTTCGGGCCCGCTCCAGGGACGGCGCCGAGACCGGGCGGCGTGAAATTCTTGTCGAACCAGCCGACGCCAAGACCATTCAGGTGACGACGTTGGTGAAGTCCTACCAACGTCCGTTGGTCGGCGACATCTACGGCTGCGGGACCGCGGTGCCGCCATACCTGCTGCATACCGGCTGATGAGGGACGCGGTTTGACGAGAAATCGTCCCTGGACGTCAGGGACGCCTGTGTACACTTGGCCCGTACACGGTTCCTGCTGGGGCCGTGTTTTGCTTCATTTGCGCGCAAGAATCGCCGCGCGGTGGCAATATCCGCGGGTTGACCGCTTCCCGGCAGAGACGACACGACTCACACCGCCATGAGCGGTGATACGACCCGAGGAGCACGACGAGATGACCGACAACCAGGTGGTCTGGCTGACTCAGGAGAGCCACGACAAGCTCAAGGCCGAACTAGATCAACTCATCGCCCACCGTCCGATCATGGCGGCTGAGATCAACGACCGCCGCGAAGAGGGCGACCTGCGGGAGAACGGCGGCTACCACGCCGCCCGCGATCAGCAGGGCCAGGAAGAGGCCCGCATCCGCCAGCTTCAGGAGTTGCTCAACACCGCCAAGGTCGGCGAGGCGCCCAAGCAATCCGGCGTCGCGCTGCCCGGCTCGGTGGTGAAGGTGTACTACGACGGCGACGAGTCCGACACCGAGACCTTCCTCATCGCCACCCGCCAGGAGATCATCGGCGACGGCAAGCTCGAGGTGTACTCACCCAATTCCCCGTTGGGGTCAGCGCTGCTGAACGCCAAGGTGGGGGAATCCCGTAGCTACACCGTTCCCAGCGGAAGCACCGTCAAGGTCACCCTGATCAGCGCCGAGCCGTACCACTCGTAGGTCGCAACAGTCGCTGGCCGCGTCTGTCCCACTAGAGTCAGCGCAATGGCGCACATCGCCGAAGACGTCCTGCTGCTACTCCTCGACAACCCCGAGGAACAGCCGCGTCTGGAGCGCGGCCCACTGGGGCGCGTGCTGGCTGCGGCGCTGATTCTGGATCTCGCGCTGGAATGCCGGGTCCGGCCGACCCTGCCCGGCGAGGAGCTTCCGGCCGGGCATCTGGTCGCACTGGAGGGGCACGTTCCACTCGATCCGTCGGTTCGCCCGACGCTGGCCCTACTCGAACAACAGCCGATAACCGCCGCGGCCGCCGTCGGCGCACTGCGCAAGCATTCCGAAGACACCGTCCTGGACCAGTTGCTGCGCACCGGCCAGATTCACCAGGTTCAGCTCAGCGCACACAAGGTTCGGCGCAACCACTATCGCTGGCCGGTGAAAAACCGCGTCCGGGTCGCGGTGCTTCGTTCGGAGGTCATCGGGACGCTTTTCGAGCAGCGCACGCCCTCCCCCGTCAACGCCGCGGTGATCTGTCTGCTCAACGAGGTCGACGCCCTTCAGTCGGTGCTCGAACTCAACGACGACGGCGCCCGTGTGGTCGACGAGAGATCCCGGGAGATCGCTATGGGCGGCTGGGCCGACGAATCCGACACCCCCGAGGTCAATCTCGCACTGACGATCGGCGAAGTGCTGCCTGCGGTGAACGCGGGACACTGATCTCCCACGGGCGCAACGTATTCGGCGCAAGATGTTCGGCGCAAGATGTTCGGCGCAAGATATTCGGCGCAAGATATTCGGCTAGGCCAGGGCCTGCCTTAGATCGGTGATCAGGTCAGCGGGATCCTCGATGCCGACCGACAACCGGACCAGGTCGTCGGGGACTTCCAGTTGCGAACCCGCCGTCGACGCGTGCGTCATCGCGCCGGGATACTCGATCAGCGACTCAACCCCGCCGAGCGACTCGGCGAGGATGAAAATCTTTGTGCGCGAACACAATTCACGGGCCGCCGCCAGACCGCCGGCCATCCGTATCGAGACCATGCCGCCGAAGGACCGCATCTGCCGGGCTGCTACGGCGTGGCCGGGATGGTCCGGCAGACCGGGATACAGCACGGTGCTGATCGCCGGGTGTCCGACCAGGAATTCCACCACCGCGGCGGCATTGGCGCTGTGCCGTTGCATCCGCAGTTCGAGGGTCTTCAGACCCCGCATCGTGAGATACGCGTCGAACGGGCCCGGCACCGCTCCCGCACCGTTCTGCAGGAAACCGAAAGCGGCGTCGAGCTCTTCGTCGTTGGTCACCAATGCACCGCCGATGACATCGGAGTGGCCGCCGATGTACTTCGTTGTGGAGTGCAGGACGATGTCGGCCCCCAGGGCCAGTGGCTGCTGCAGGGCCGGGGAGGCGAACGTGTTGTCCACCAGGACCTTCGCCCCGATGCCGCGGCCGATCTCCGACAGCGCGCCGATGTCGGCGATGGACAGCAGCGGGTTGGTGGGCGTCTCGACCCAGATCATCCGGGTGTTGCCGGCGATCGCGCGCCGGACGGCGTCGAGATCGGCCAGATGCACCGCGGTGTGCTCCACACCCCACTGCCGGAACACCTTGTCGATCAGCCGGAACGTTCCGCCGTAGGCGTCGTCGGGCATGACGATGTGGTCGCCGGGACGCAACACCGCGCGCAGCGCGCAATCACTGGCGGCCATCCCGGAGGCGAACGCCCGGCCGAACCGGCCGTACTCGACGGCGGCCAGCACCCGTTCGAGATCGGCTCGGGTGGGGTTGCCGGTGCGGGCGTACTCGAACCCGCCGCGCAGTCCCCCGACCCCGTCCTGGGCAAAGGTGCTGCTGGCGTAGATAGGGGCGTTGACGGCCCCGGTCGCCGGATCCGGGCGCACCGCGTGGATGGCGCGGGTGGCGAAGCCGTGCCCGCCGTGGCTGTCGGTCATCGGGGTGCTCAGACGATGGCCGGGGCAACGGTGCCGCCGCTGAGCTTGCGGTAGGCGTACGTGACCATCAGGTAGGCCACCGGCATCGCCACCAGCACGCCGACGCCGCAGGCCAGCAGGCCGGCGAAGACTAGCGCGGCAGCCACCAGACCGACCAGAGCAACCTGTCCGAAGTTCGCCTTCGTGACCCGCCAGGCCTCCTTGATCCCGTCCACCGGCGCCAGGTTGCGGTCGATGATGGCCACCGTCGCGAACAGGGTCAGCACTCCGACCGCCAGAGCCGGGATGAGCATCAGCAGGGCCAGGAAGAAACCCAGGACCGGGCTGACCGCCAGGACCACGCCGATCAGGATCTCGAAAACGACCGTCACCAAGCTGAGCAGCACCGATGCTATGACGACGGACATGACGTTGCGCGGCCGGAAGAAATTCCCCACCGCGACCTTCTGGCCGTTGGCGATGTCGAGCAGGCCGCCGAAATACGCGCTCGCGATCGCGGCGCCGACCAAGGTCAGGATGATCCAGGTCAGCGCGGTGAACGCCAGACCCGCCCCGGTGAGGCTCCGCGACGTCATCTCGATGACGTCGCCGCCCTCCTCGTAGGCGGTGACGTTCACCGGCGCGATCATGCCCATGATCACCTGTGAGATGTAGGCGATCACCAGCGGGATCCCGAAGAGCACGAGCGTCGCGAGGATCAGCGGCAGCGCATTGTTGGAGAACTTGCGCCATGCCCAGGACAGCGCCTCGCCGATGCTGAAGGCCGGACGGCCCCAGCCGGGTGGCGGCGGGGCGTAGCCGCCCTCGGCCGACGGAGGTGGCGGGTAGTAGCCGGCCGGCGGAGGCGGGTAGTAGCCGGACGGCGGAGGCGGGTAGGCGCCCTGCGGAGGCGGAGGCGGGTAGGCGCCCTGCGGCGGCGGAGGCGGGTAGGCGCCCTGCGGCGGCGGAGGCGGGTAGGCGCCCTGCGGCGGCGGATAACCGGCCGGAGGAGGCGGATAGGCCCCCTGCGGCGGCGGATAGGCACCGGGGTTCGGGAATGTCCCGGCGGGCGGTGCGCCCCAGCCCGGCGCCGGTGGCGGGTAGGCCCCGGCCGGCGGGTAGGCAGCGGGAGGCGGGTAGGCGCCAGCCGGAGGAGTCGGGTACGCGGCCTGTGTCGGATAGGCGTCCGCCGGCAGGCTCTGCTCCTCCGGTGAGCCGCCCGGCGCGGTCTGGGTCGGGTCGGGAGTGTCGGTCATGGAGTCTCTCCTTCAGTAGGAACGCAGACCGTCGACATGATCTTGTCGGCGAACGTCTGTCGTTTGGCGTCCCAGAGCGGGAACAGGTAGCCGATATTGCAGGCCAGTCCGTCGAGCGTGTGCGCCAGTTGCCGCAGCAGGGACCGACCGAAACCGATCGGGGCTCCGGTGGCGGCGCCGACGACCTTGAATTTCATGACCGACTTTCCGACGCTCGAGCCGGTGGTGCCCTGCCGATAGCCGTAGTTCCAGACCAGGAATGCCATGGCGGCCAGCATCGCGACGACGAACAGCACCATCCCCAACGTGGACGGCGTTATCTGACATCCGGCGGCAACGGTGGTGGCAGTGCTCTCCCGCTCACAGGTCCGGGTGCCGGTGAAGGCGAACGGGAAGATCCCGGCCGCCGCGATGACGGAATAGATGGCGCCATCAATCAGCGCCGCGGCAACTCTTGTGA
>Ga0194055_10000253_pt1 | contig 41836 bp, 39 predicted proteins | sample SepL449m_MetaG_FD_155482 | JGI IMG/M metagenome (GOLD analysis project Ga0194055, IMG submission 155482) | Anoxic zone freshwater microbial communities from boreal shield lake in IISD Experimental Lakes Area, Ontario, Canada - Sep2016-L442-9m | ecosystem: Environmental > Aquatic > Freshwater >... | reverse complement strand
CTAGAACGCGCTGCTTGTAGGCGCACGGCTGCTGGCATCTACCATGAGCCAACGCTCGCAACGCAACAGCTTTGATTACATCGCATCATCTTGGAGGACGACATGACATTCGCCGACGAAGTCAACATTGGAAGCCACGACGTATTCGTCAACTCTGTTCCGCACGATCGCTTTGCGCGACTGCGTCACGAGGCCCCGGTGTATCTGCACCCGCAGAGCGAAGATGACCAACCAGTCGATGGCTACTGGGTCATCAGCCGTCACCCCGACGTGGTGAGAGCAAACCGTCAGTGGGAGAACTTCTCGTCGGGCCTGAAGGGCGCAATCATGGTCGAGGACCGGCCCGACCTTGAGATGGCACGAATGATCATCGACCTCGACCCACCTGAGCAGACCCGTTTGCGCACCTTGGTCAGCCGCGGGTTCACGCCCAAAGTGATTCGCTCGATGGAGGGTCACTATCGCGAGGTCACCCGCAGCATTGTGGCCGATGCCATCGCCAAGGACAGCTTCGACTTCGTCACCGAAATCGCTGCCGAGCTTCCGTTGGTGGCCATCGCCGAGTTGCTTGGTTTGCCCATCGAAGATCGCCACAAGGTGTTCACCTGGTCGAACACGATGATCGGTAACTCTGACCCCGAGTATGCCGGCACCCCCGACATGGCACAGGCCGCAATGGGCGAGCTCTACATGTATGCAAACGAGTTGGCTGCAGCCCGCAAGATCGAGCCGCGCCAAGACATCATCACCGTGTTGCTCTCGGCCGAAGGCGATCAGCAGCTCAGCGAGCATGAGTTCGACCTGTTTGTGTTGTTGCTCGCAGTTGCCGGCAACGAGACCACTCGTAACGCGCTGGCGCACGGCCTGAATGCGTTCCTGCAGTTTCCCGATCAGTGGGCCAAAGCCAAGAGCGATCCGGGCAAGTACCTCGATGGCGCAATCGAAGAGATCCTGCGCTTCGCCACCCCGGTGATGCAGTTTCGTCGCACCGCCACGCACGACATCGAGATGCATGGCGTCACCATCAAAGAAGGCGACGCCGTCATGCTCAACTACATGGCCGCCAACTACGACGAGACCGTGTTTGAGAACCCACTCGAGTTCGACATCACCCGCTCACCGAACCCACACGTGGCGTTCGGCGGGGGAGGCCCGCACCACTGTCTCGGCGTGAGCTTGGCTCGTCTCGAAATGCGCATCTTGTTCGAAGAACTGTTGGCGCAGGTTGATCACTTCGAGCAGGTGGCGCCAGCCGAGCGTCTGCGCTCGAACTTCATCAACGGCATCAAGCACCTTCAGGTTCGCGCGATTCCTGCCGCCTAATCGGCGGCTACGTAGCTAGCTCGCAGGGGTGAGCGCAAACTCGGCTTTGCTGATTCCGGCAATGATCGAACTGCGCGTGCGGTTCACATCGCCCACCAACTCGATCGATGCGTATCGGTTCAGGGCTTCGTTGAGCACTACTGCTATTTCTTGGCGTGCCAACGCGGCCCCAATGCAGTAGTGAGTGCCGAAGCCGAAAGCCAGATGCGGATTGGGTGAGCGACCGATATCGAACTGATCAGCGGTGGGGCCGAATGCGGCTTGGTCGCGGTTTGCGCTGCCGTAGTGCAGCACCACGTGTTCGCCAGCGGCGATGGGTGTGCCGCCAAGTTCGGTGTCGGCCACCGCGGTACGCATGAAGTAAATGACCGAACTAGACCAGCGCAGCATCTCTTCGGCGGCCGACCCAATCAGGGTGCGGTCGGCGCGTAGGCGCTGCCATTGATCGGGATTCTGAGCGAGTGCCACGAGGCCTGCCGACATCGTGTTGCGCACGGTCTCGTTGCCTGCGGTGAGCAACTGCACGGCGAACATTGCGATCTCGAAATCGGTGAGACCCGCTGCCGCCAAGATCGAGAACACGTCGTCGCTGGGGTGCAATTTCTTGTGAGCCACTACACCAAGCAGATATCGCACCATCTCGCCTTGAATGACCAACTTCTCTTCGGCGGTGTGGTTCGACGCGCCAGGCACCGACACTTCGCTCCAGAGATAGAACTTCTCCCATTCGTCGGCGGGAACTCCGAGTAACTCGCAGATCACAAGCAACGGAAACGGCACGGTGAGTTCGTGCACGAGATCTACTACCGACTGCGTAGCAAACGAGTTGTAGAGACGCTGTGCATGGGCCTCGATGCGCGGCTGCAGTGCCTTCATCGCCGAGGGCCTGAACGCTGGAGCGACCAGGGTGCGATAGCGGGTGTGATCGGGCGGGTCGGTGTGCATCATGGTGGGCGGCGCCGGATACTGATGCCCGATCTCGAACGTGAGGATTCCCTGCCCGCTACAAAAACGAGCGGGGTCTACTGATGCCTGCTGAACTTCGCGGTGGTGGCTGGCGATCCAATAACCGCCCGCTTCGTTCCACGACACGGGTCCGACAGCGCGTAGCGCTTCGAGGTGTTGCCATGGGTTGTCTACGATCTCGCCGGCCAGAAACCCGTCGGTGAGAACAGCCTCGGTGAGTGGTTCGTGAACTCTGCGGCCGGGCGTGCTCATGTCAGGCGTGCTGCGAACTGACCGAGACGACCTCACCGGTCATATAGCTGCTGTAATCGCTGGCGAGAAACACCATTACGTTGGCGATCTCCCATGGCTCGGCGTAACGGCCGAATGCTTCGCGTTGGGTGAGTTCGTCGAGCAGCTCGTCGCTGGTGACCTTGGCGAGAAACGGATGCATTGCCAAGCTTGGGGCAACGGCATTGATGCGCACGCCTCGACCGCCGGCCTCGATAGCGGCGCACCGGGTGAGAGCCATCACGCCGGCCTTCGCAGCGGCGTAGTGGGCTTGGCCAGCTTGTGCCCGCCAGCCCAGCACCGAGGCGTTGTTTACGATGACGCCCTTACCGCGTGGATACATGTGGTTGAGTCCGGCGCGCATGCAGCGGAAGGTGCCGTTGAGCGTGACGTCGAGCACGGTGCTCCACTGGCCGTCGGTCATCTCGTGCAGTTCGGCGGTGCCGCCGAGCCCAGCGTTGTTGATGAGCACATCGATGCCGCCGAGGTGTGCTGCGGCTCCATCGATGAGCGCTTGCACCGATTCTTCGTTGGTGACATCGCATGGAATGCCGAGCACGCCAAGTTCCTCGGCTGATTCGGCGCAACGACGTTCGTGCTTGTCGCTGATGACCACCGTGGCGCCCTCTTCGACGCAGCGCTTTGCCGTAGCGAAACCAATGCCGGTGCCAGCCGCAGCGGTGATGAGCACCGTCTTGCCAACGAGCAAGCCGTGAGCGGGGACGTAATCGGGTGCGGTCATCGTGGTTCCGTTCAGGAGGGTTCTTTAGGGAGGCCGAGCACGCGCTCGCCCAGGACATTGCGTTGGATCTCGTTGCTGCCACCGTAGATGGTGTCGCTGCGGGTGAAGAGGAACAGTTTTTGCTCGAGCGACAGTTCGTAGGGCAGGTGCTCGCCGATGAGCGCCGATGCACCCATGATGTCGACCATCAGTTCGCCGAGGTCGCTGTGCCACGTGCCCCAGAACAGCTTTCCGATGCTGGCCTCGGGGCCGGGCACGCCTGCACCCATCGAGCGCAGCGCGTTCCACCGCAAGAGTTGCAGCCCGATGTGCGCTTTGATCAGACGCTGGCGCGTTACGGGGTGATCGAGCTTGTCGTGTGTGCGGGCAAGCTCGATGGCGCTTTCGAGTTCGCGTTCGAAGCCAACTTGCTGAGCGAGCGTTGAGATGCCGCGCTCGAACCCGAGCAGACCCATCGCCACGCGCCAGCCTTCGCCGGGCGCGCCCACAATCATGTCGGCGGGGGTGACCGCATCGGTGAAGAACGTTTCGTTGAACTCGCCGCCGCCAGTGATCTGACGGATGATGCGCGTCTCGACGCCCGGCTGTTGCATTGGCACCAACAAGAACGAGAGTCCCTTGTGACGTGACGAACCGGGTTCGGTGCGAGCCACCACGAAACACCAGTGGCTCACATGAGCCAGCGAGGTCCACACCTTTTGTCCGTTGAGTACCCACTGCGAAGGAGACGCAGCGGACGACGATGTGAGCACCGCTTTGGTCTGCACATTGGCCAGGTCGCTGCCCGCATTGGGTTCGCTATAGCCCTGGCACCAACGTTCGGTGCCGTTGAGAATGCCGGGCAGGAAGCGCTCGCACTGTGCCGCTGTGCCGTATTCGATGAGCGTTGGACCAAGCAGGTTTTCGCCCATGTGGTTCACGCGTGCTGGTGCCTGAGCGCGCGTGTATTCCTCGGCCCAGATGATCTGCTGGCTCACCGACGCGCCGCGTCCGCCATGGGTCTCGGGCCAGCCCAAGCCAATCCACCCGGCGCGACCAAGCTCGAGTTCCCATGCCACGCGGATGTCGAAGCCCACCTCTTCGTCGCCGGGGCCACCGCGTCCTTTGAGCTCGGCGTAGTCGCCGACAACGTGAGCCGCGAGCCACGCCTCGGCGTGCTTGCGGAAGTCGTCATCGGACATCGACGTGAAAGACGCATGCGACGTCTCGACGGCCGACATCGGAGCGTTCATCAGTTGGGCGTTTCCTTCGCGGCCGCAGCGCGCTTCATCTCTTCGACCATGTCGAGGAACGGCAGACGCTCGAACTTCACCGTGGCTGGCAGACGCTCTTCGATGAGCTCTGGTGTCCAGCGGGTGTCGTTGTACATCGCGCGCACTTCTTTGGGCTGGCTCCACACGGCGATCTTGTTGCCGACGGCTGAGTAGACCTGACCGGTGATGTGCTTGCTCTTGTCGCTGAGCAAGTAGACCGCCATTGGGGCGATGTCTTCGGGCTCGCCATTTTCGGCCAACTGCATGGGCACGTTTGCGCTCATGCGGGTGCGGGCCACAGGAGCAATCACGTTGGCGCGCACGCCGTAGCGCTCGAGGCCAACCGCTGCCGAATACGACAAGCTCACGATGCCGCCCTTGGCTGCTGCGTAGTTGGCTTGGGCCACGGAACCCAATGCCCACACGCCGCTGGTGAAGGCAATGAGGCTGCCGCCTTCGGGCTGCTTACGCATTGCTGCGGCTGCAGCGCGATACACGGTGAAGGTGCCCTTGAGGTGCACGCGGATGACATCGTCGAACTCTTCTTCGCTCATGTTGAACAACATGCGCTCGCGCAAGATGCCCGCTACGCACACGGCTCCGTCGATGCGGCCGTAGGTATCGAGCGCGGCGGTGACGATGCTCTCGCCGCCAGCCATGGTGCCCACGTCGCTGGCGATGGCCACTGCCTCGCCGCCGGCTGCTTTGATCTCAGCAACCACGCTGTCGGCTACCTCGGAGCTTGGCTCGTTGCCGTCCATGCTCACACCGAAGTCGGCCACCACGATGCGGGCGCCCTCGGCTGCCGCAAGCAGTGCAATCGAGCGGCCGATGCCACGGCCGGAACCGGTGATGGCAATGACTTTGTCCTGTAAGTAACCCGACACGAAAACCCCTTGTTATCTCTGTGGCGCACCCGCGCCGAACTGCTGCAAACCCGGCCAAGAATTCCGCCAAGAATCCCTCGACAAAGTTTCTGACACGGTGTCAGAAACAAACGTAGCATCGACTATTCTTGGGTTTCGCATGCACCTCGCTGAAACTCCAGAACAAGAAAACCTCCGTAAAGAACTCCGCGAATACTTCGCTCAGTTGTTGCCCCAAGAGGTACGCGACAACATGGGCGACAGCGGCGAAGGCAACCCCGAGTTCCGCCGCATCGTGCGCCAGATGGGCACCGATGGTTGGCTCGGCCTCGGTTGGCCAAAAGAGTTCGGCGGTCAGGGCCGACCACCCACCGACCAGTTCATTCTGTTCGACGAAGTGCAACGCGCACACGCGCCGTTTCCGTTCGTCACGATCAACACGGTTGGTCCCACGCTCATTGCCTACGGCACACAGGAGCAAAAGGATCAGTACCTGCCGGGCATCTTGGCCGGCGAGACAAACTTCGCGATTGGTTACACCGAGCCTGAGTCCGGCACCGACCTTGCGTCGCTGCGCACCTCTGCGGTGCTCGATGGCGACGAATGGGTGATCAACGGCAACAAGGTCTACACAAGCGGCGCCAACCAAGCCGACTACGTGTGGCTGGCCTGTCGCACCGACCCAGAGGCCCCCAAGCACAAGGGCATCTCGATCATCATCGTGCCCACCAATGCACCTGGCTTTTCGTGGACACCCATCGTCACGGTTGGCGGCAACGTCACAACTGCCACGTACTACACCGATGTGCGCGTGCCCAAGGGCAACGTAGTCAGCGACATCAACCGCGGCTGGCAGCTCATCACCACGCAGCTCAATCACGAGCGCGTTGGCCTCGCAGCGCTCACCGGCCTCACGCACCGTCTCTACGACGACGTCGTTGCCTGGGCATCGCTCGAGCCATCGGGCGCGGCCAACGATCAGCGCATGCTCGATCTGCCGTGGGTGCAGGCCGACTTCGCGAAGTGCAAGGCCATTCTCGAGGCCCTCAAGCTAATGAACTGGAAGCTCGTGCGTTCGGTGAACGACGGCACGCTCACTCCGCAGGCATCGTCGTCGGTCAAGGTGTTTGGCACCGAGCGCGCGGTCGAGGTCTACAAGCTGCTCATCGGAATCCTTGGGCCCTACGGCCACCTTCGCGCTGGCTCGCCCGGCGCAGTGCTGCACGGCGAAGTCGAGCAAGCTGGCCGCATGGCGCAGATCAATACCTTTGGTGGCGGCGTCAACGAGATTCAACGAGACATCGTGGCCACCGTTGGTCTCGGCATGACTCGCGCCTCACGATGAAGTTTTGGTGCGCCACTGCATTCATGAACACCAACGAGTTGGTGCACATTGCCCAGCTCCTCGATCAAGCCGGATACCACGGTCTGCTCATCAGCGACCATCTTGCGTATCCGCGTGAGCTCGTCAGCAAGTACCCCTACTCGCCGCATCCCGATGGCAGGCCCATCTGGGCCCCCGAGACATCGTGGCCAGATCCGTGGGTGCTCATCGGAGCAATGAGCAGTGTCACCTCGCGGTTGAACTTCACCACCAACATCTACATCGCAGGGCATCGACCCATCTTGCAAGTGGCCAAAGAAGTGGCCACCGCTGCGGTGCTCTCAAACGGTCGCGTCGCGCTTGGCGTTGGCGCTGGCTGGATGAAAGAAGAGTTCGACCTGCAAGGCCAAGATTTCTCCAATCGCGGCAAGCGACTCAACGAGATGATCCCCGCACTGCGCGAACTCTGGAAGGGCGGGTGGGTCGAGTGGCACGGCGATTACTACGACATCCCCGCGCTCACCCTCGAGCCGCATCCGCCAACGCCGGTGCCCATCTATACCGGAGGCCACACCGACGCTGCGCTGAAGCGTGCCGCTCGCTACGCCGACGGCTGGATCGGTAACGCCTATCCGTGGGCCGAAGCCGCACACCATGTGGGTCGGCTCAAAGAGTTTTTGGCCGCCGAAGATCGTGACACATCGTCGTTCGAGATCATCTGTGGCCTCTACGAAATGCCAACGCTCGACATCTACCGCCGCGCCGAAGAAGAGCTCGGTATCACCGGCACTATTTGCATGCCGTGGGCGATGGGCAACGTGAGCACCGGTGATCGCCGCAACCTCAACGAAGTTGCGGCCGTGTATAAGGGCTACATCGACCAGTTCGCCAACGACATTGTGTGGCCGCTGGCCTGAACTTCTCCAGTGTTACTGGACGAGAACGAGTGACTGGCCTCAGCCGGGCCAGACGATGGTCTGCATTTCGGTGTAGGCAATCATGCCGAAGTCGCCGCCGTCGCGACCCACGCCGCTCATCTTGAAACCACCAAACGGCGCGTCGTGATTGCGCTGGGCGGTGTTGATACCCACGTTGCCGCTGCGCAGTTGCTTGGCAGTGCGATAGGCGCGGTCGCTGTCGGTGCTGAACACGTAGTCGTACAAACCAAAGTCGGTGCTGTTCGCAATCGAGATGGCTTCGTCGTCTTCATCGAACGGAACAACCACAACCACGGGCCCGAAGATTTCTTCCTGCACCGCGGTCATGCCTTGACGGCAACCGGCGAGCAGGGTTGGCGCAACGTAGAAGCCGCGCTCCATATGGGCTGGACGGCGACCATCGACGACGATCTCGGCGCCTTCGTTGGCGCCCGCAGCTATGTATCCCTCGATGCGGTCGCGCTGTGCCGCCGAGATCACCGGGCCCACCAGAGTGTCGGCAGCCGTGGGATCGCCCACCTTGAGATGTGACGCATAGGTGGTGAGCCGCGTGACGAGTTCGTCGTAGCGGCTGCGGTGCACGATGGCGCGGGTTGGGGCGGTGCAGATCTGGCCGGTGTGGAATGACCACACGCTGCCGATGGCGCCAACGGCTACATCGAGGTTGGCGTCGGCGAGCACGAGGCCCGCACCCTTGCCGCCAAGCTCGAGCAGCAGACGCTTCATGGTCTTGCCACCAGCTTCGAAGATGCGCTCGCCTACTCCGGTAGAGCCGGTGAAGCTGACCATGTCGACGTCGCGGGTTTCGGTGAGCGCAACCGACGGTTCTGGACGCGACGAGGTGATCACGTTGACGACACCAGCTGGGAAACCGACTTCGTGCATGATCTCGGCGAGTTCGATGACAGCAAGCGGATCTTGTGGCGCTGGCTTCATCACGACCGTGCAACCCACGGCCAGCGCCGGAGCGATCTTGCCGACCATGTTCACGAGCGGGAAGTTGTAGGGCGAGATACATGCCACGACACCAACAGGCTGACGATTAACGACAGCGCCGATGAGTCCGCCTGGGGCGAGGGGAGTGGCCTGAGTTGGCGAAGGCGCGAGGGGAATGTTGAGGTCTTTCATTGCGCCGCGTGAGTAGCGCTCGAAGCGCTCGATGGCCACGGGAACTTGCATGCGCGAACCCACGGTTGCGGTAGCACCGGTTTCGCTGATGATGAGCGGCACGAGATCGCCTGCGCGCTCGCGCAGTTTGGTGGTGACCGCATCGAGCAGGCGGGCGCGCTCGGCGGGAGGAGTGTTGGCCCACTTGGGGAATGCCTCTTGCGCAGCGCGTGCGGCCGCCAGCGCTTGATCTACCGAGGCCTCAGGCGCTTCGCCCACGATCTCTTCGGTGGCTGGGTTCACGATGCTGTACGTGCCGTTGGCTCCGTCGACCCATTCGCCGCCGATCAACAATCGATAGTGCTTCGACATGTCGTGTCCCCCTCTTGAGTGCTCACGTGATGAGCGGTTCTTCGTGGCCCATCTGAGGCCGTCGTCAGTCTAGAATCTGACGGTCCGTCAGATTCTAATGGGGAGCTCCAATGGAGAGCAGGGCAATGCTCGATCTCATCGTTACAGGTGGCACGGTGATCGATGGCACTGGTGCAGCAGCAGTGGTAGCCGACATCGGCGTGCGCGATGGCCGCATCGTTGCGATCGGAACAATCACCGAATCAGCCACCGAAGTGTTCGATGCCACCGGCCTCGTTGTTGCTCCGGGCATCGTGGATCCGCACACGCACTACGACGCTCAGTTGCTGTGGGACCCCACCGCAAGCCCATCGAGCAACCATGGCGTCACCACAGTGATCGGCGGCAACTGCGGCTTCACGTTGGCTCCGTTACTTCCGGGTGATGCCGACTATCTGCGCAAGATGATGGCCAAGGTCGAGGGCATGCCACTGGCGGCGCTCGAACACGGCACCGACTGGAGCTGGGAAACCTTCGCCGAGTACCTCGGTCGCCTCGAGGGCAACATCTCGGTCAACGCCGGGTTCCTCGTGGGTCACTGTGCGATCCGCCGATACGTGATGGGTGGCGAAGCCGTCGGCAGCGCCGCCGACCCCGCTCAGGTTGAAGCCATGCGCGCCGAGTTGGCCGCAGCAATTCGTGCCGGTGCCCTCGGGTTCTCGTTTACCAACAGCACCTCTCACAGCGACGGCGAGGGCGAACCGGTAGCGAGTCGTTGGGCCACACCCGACGAACTCATCGCGCTGTGCGAAGAGACCGGCTTGCACGAAGGCACCACGCTTGAGGGCATCGTGCCCGGCTGCCTCGATCAATTTGCCGACGACGAAATCGAACTGCTCGGGCGCATGAGCGCTGCCGCCAACCGACCCATGAACTGGAACGTGTTGTCAGTGGATTCGCGTGTTCCCGAGCGTGTGCCGCGCCAGGTGCTCGCCAGCGATCGCGCTAGCGAACTTGGCGGTCGCGTCGTGGCGCTCACCATGCCGGTGCAGGTTCCTATGAACATGAGCTTCGCTACGTTCTGCGGTCTGTGGCTCATCCCGGGTTGGCAGCAGGTGCTTGGCGTGCCCGTGGCCGAGCGCGTTGCTCGGCTCCGCGATGCCGACACCCGCGTGCGCCTGCTCGAACTGTCGCAGTCGCCCGCAGCGGGCGTGTTCCGTCGTCTCGCCGACTGGAGCGAGTACGTCATCGGAGACACATATTCACCAGCCAACGAGGGCCTCAAGGGTCGCACAGTCAAAGACATTGCGGCCGAGCGCGGCTGCAGCAACTTCGGCACCTTGCTCGACATTGTGTGCGCCGACGATTGCCGCACGGTGTTGTGGCCCACCCCGCAAGACGACGATGCCGAGTCGTGGCGCATGCGTGCCGAACTTTGGAACGATCCCCGGGCAATGATCGGCGGCAGCGACGCAGGCGCTCACCTCGATCGCATGTGCGGGGCGCCGTATCCCACCCGCTTCCTGGCCGACTGCATTCGCGGACGTCAGCTGATCTCAATTGAGCGCGCCGTGCAGTTGATGACATCGGCTCCGGCCGAACTGTTTGGTTTGCGCGATCGCGGCGTGCTGCGCGAAGGCGCTCTCGCCGACATCTTCATCTTCGACCCCGCCACCGTCGACAGCGATCAGGCTGCCTTGGTTGTCGACCTTCCGGGCGACTCGGCTCGACTCACCGCTGGCTCGCAAGGCGTTGCCCGCGTGTTTGTGAATGGCGTGTCGATTATCGAAAATGGTCAACCCACCGGGGCAACTCCCGGAACCGTGCTGCACAGTGGGCGCGATACACAAACCGTTACGGCACGCTGAAAGGCGCATGATGACCGACACCGATGACCTCCTGTATAGCTGTGAAGACGGCATTGCCCGCATCACGCTGAACCGCCCCGATGCGGCCAACGCACTCACGCCCGATCAGCGCAACCATCTCATCGAACTTTTCGAAGCGGCCAGCGGCGACCTCAATGTGCGCGTCGTTGTGCTCACCGCGAACGGCAAGCACTTTTGCACGGGTGCCGATCTGAGAGTGTCTCGCATCCCCGAGTCGCCGCGACCCGAAGGTGCACCCGAGCGTTCAATGGGCGACGTGGGCCGCAACATCAAGCGCGGAGCGCAGCGTCTCGTGAGCAGCATTCTCGATTGCGAGAAGCCCGTGATCTGCGCTGTCAACGGAACCGCTGCGGGCATTGGTGCTCACATCGCGCTGGCGTGCGACCTCATCATCGCCGCCGATTCCAGCCGCTTCATCGAGGTGTTCGTGCGCCGTGGCATTACGCCCGATGGCGGTGGCGCCTACTTGCTGCCGCGCATGATTGGTCTGCCCAAGGCAAAAGAACTGATCTTCCTTGGCGACGATCTTTCGGCCACCGATGCCGAGCGCATTGGCCTGATCAACAAAGTGGTTCCCGCCGCCGATCTCGCCTCAGCCGCCACCGAGTGGGCGGCGCGTTTGGCCAATGGCCCCACCAAGGCCGTGTCGCTGGCGAAGTGGTTACTCAACCGTTCGCTCGACAGCGACCGCAAGGCTGCGTTCGAAGACGAGGCGTGGGCGCAAGAGTTGGCGAGCCAGACCGAAGACTTCAAAGAGGGCGTCGCTGCGTTTATCGAACGCCGCGAGGTTCAGTTCCGCGGTTGGTAGGCGCTGATTCGCACGCGGTTGTCGTGATACACGGCGCCGCTACCCATGTCGCTGTCGCGTTCGGCCACGGTGACATTCACTGAGTGGCCATCGCTAAACGCCTTTGTCCATGCGCCTTTGGCGGTTACCGCAACCCCGGGTCGGGCCGCAGGGCCGACAACGAGTCGCGCTACAAATGAACCGCGACTGTTGCCCACCGATACGAGTTCGCCATGTACTAGTGCCTGCTGCGCTGCGTCGTGCTCGCATACGGTGACCGTGGGTTCGCCGCTGCGCTCGATGTTGCGGTCGATACCAGCGAAGACCGAGTTCACGTAGAAGTGGCTGGCCGGCGAAACAAGCGCGAATGTTCCGGGTTCGTCGTTGGCGGCCTCTGCCGGCGGACGAAAGTTGGGAAGGCGCCCGTGCCCATCGCGTTCGGCGCGATCTGAGGCGAACTCGAACCGACCCGACGCAGTAGCGAAGCGCGTTGCGAAGGGCGAGTAGGCCTCGGTGCCAGGGATACGTAGCCAACCCGCGGCGCGCAACTCGGCCACGCCGATGCCGGCCTCGCGCCACAGCGGCGCATCGAGCAGATCGGCCGCGAGCTCGAGATCGGTAGCAAACAGTGCGGGTTCGGTGAGGCCCATTGCTGCGGCGAGGCGACGCATGAATTCGGTCTTACTGAGGCACTCACCGGGTGGCTGCACCGCTGGTTCGTTCCAGTTGAGATACAGGTGTCCGAACGACTCCATGATCTCGGTGTGTTCGGTCTGCAAGGTAGACGGCAGCAACAAGTCGGCGTACGCCGCAGTGTCGGTCTGGTAGGCATCGAACACCACGGTGAACAGGTCGTCGCGTGACAGTTGCTCGCGCACCAGGCTCTGGTCAGGGTTCGACACCATTGGGTTGGCGCCCATCACGAACAACGCCTTCACATTGGCATCGGCTCGCTGCAGCTCGCGACCCAATCGGGTCATCACCAACGTCTGACGCTCGCCGGTGCGCAGGTCGGGTCGAGACAGTTTGTAGCCGTTGAGCATGTAGGCATCGGAGGTGCTGTAAACAAGCCCACCGCCGCGTCGGCCATAGTCGCCGCTGAGCGCGGGCAGGCACGAGATCACACGAGCGGTCTGACCGCCATGGCTGTGGCGTTGCATGCCCTGGCCGAGCTTGATGGCCATTGGTCGCGTGCTTGCCATGCGCCTGCCGAGGTCGATGATCACCTCGGCTGGTATGTCGCAGATCTCGGCCACGCGCTGGGGCGAGTACTCGGCGAGCGAGTCCTCGAAGGCGGCCCATCCCGACGTGCGGTCGGCCAAGAAACGACTGTCGACACCTTCGTTGGCGATCACGTGGCAGAGCCCCAAGGCCAGTGCGGCATCGGTGCCCACGCGCGGTGCGATGTGTTGATCGGATCGCTCGGCTGTGCGGTGTCGCACTGGGTCGATGGCCACCACGTATGCACCATCGGTGCGGGCCTGCTCAATGAACGGCCACAGGTGCTGATTCGAGGTGAGCGTGTTGGACCCCCACAACACGATGAGCTTGGAGTGCACTACGTCTTCGGGATCCATGCCTGCGGCCGAACCTGAGCTGTAGCTCATCCCGAGGTGGCCCGAGATTGAGCAGATGCTGGTGTGGTGGCGTGCTGCGCCGATGGCGTTCCAGAAACGGTGTGGCGCCCCGCAACCCTGCAGGTAGCCCACAGTGCCGGTGCCGTCGAACGGCCAGATTGAGTCGCCGCCGTGCTCGGCGATGATGCCGCTGAGACTGTTGGCCATCGTGGTGAGCGCTTCGTCCCACGAGATGCGATCGAACTGTGCTGAGCCCTTGGGGCCCACTCGTTTCATGGGGTAGAGCAGTCGCGACGGATCGTTGCTGAACTCGAGATACGGGTTCACCTTCACGCACAGCCCGCCGCGGGTGTGCGGATGATCGGCGTTACCGCGAAGCTTCACCGCCTGACCGTTGTCGTTCACCGTGACGACCCAACTGCACGCATCTGGGCAATCGAGAGGACAGGCTCCAATGACGTCGGTTGGCACGCAGTTATCGTTGCCGGGGAGCCGGCGAATTGCAACCGAATTCGCCGCACTGACGTAACATCACCCATCGTGCCAACGTTTGCCGATCATGTTCTTGCCCGCGCCAACGACGACCGTCCGGCGGTGTTGTTCGAGGACACGGTCGTCACCTATCGCGAATGGGTGGCGCAATGTGCGGCCCGGGCAGCGCTGTTCAAGCAGATGCGCCAAGACGGTCCGCCACACATTGGCGTGTTGCTCGAAAACGTTCCCGACTTCACGATGTGGCTCGGCGCAGCGGCTCTGGTTGGCGCCACGGTTGTTGGTATCAACCCCACCCGTCGTGGCGCCGAACTGGCCCGCGACATCACGTTCACGTCGTGCCAGATCGTGATCACTGAACCAAGCCAAGTGCATCTGCTCGACGGTCTCGATCTGGGGGCGGCAAACAATCGCGTGCTCGTGGTCGACACCCCCGAATACGCCGCAGCGCTGTCGCCTCATCGCGGCGCCGACGCCGTTGCCGCCGACTATCCACCTGAGACGCAGTTTTTGTTGCTGTTCACCAGCGGCACCAGTGGTGCACCCAAAGCGGTGATTACTTCGCACGGTCGCTTGCACAATGTTGCCGGCTCGATGGTGGGCCTCACCTCGCTGTGCGAAACCGATGTCACCTACATCTCGATGCCGTTGTTTCACAGCAACGCCTTGTTTACAGCCTGGGCGCCCAGTGTGGTTTCGGGTGCTGCGGTGGCGTTGCGGCGCACCTTTAGCGCCAGCGGTTTCCTGCCCGATGTTCGCCGATTCAATGCCACCTATTTCAACTATGTGGGCAAGCCGTTGGCCTATGTGTTGGCCACGCCAGAGCAGCCCGACGACGCCGACAATCCATTGGTGCGCGGCTACGGCAACGAAGCCGCCGAGAGCGACCTCGTGCGATTCGCCGAGCGGTTCGGCTGCCGTCTCAGTGATGGCTATGGTCAGACCGAAACCGGCGCCTCAATCATCCGCGTCCCAGGGATGCCTCAAGGCGCTCTGGGTGTTGGGGCGCCCACCATTCGGGTGCTCAATGCCGACACTGGTCTCGAATGCCCGCGCGCCGAGTTCGACGACAGCGGCAAATTACTCAACTCCGATGAAGCAATTGGCGAAATTGTCAACGGCACACGCGGCACCTTCGAGGGCTACTGGAACAACCCCGAGGCCGACGCCGAGCGCCTGCGCGATGGCGCTTACTGGACCGGCGACTTGGCCTACCGCGACGCCGAAGGGTTCTTCTATTTCGCGGGCCGTAGCGCCGATTGGATTCGCGTCGATGGCGAGAACTTCTCTGGTGCCCCCATCGAACGAATCTTGATGCGTTACCCGGGCGTGGTGCTGGCCGCAGCGTATGGAGTGCCCGACGCCGAGATTGGTGATCGGGTGATGATTGCTCTGCAACTCACCGACGTCGCCGTGTTCGATCCTGTTGCATTTGCAACTTTCTTGTCAGAGCAATCTGATCTTGGCTCGAAGTGGGCACCTACCTACGTGCGTATCGTCACCGATTTCCCGATGACGCAGACCAACAAGATCCTCAAGCGCGAACTCGTGAAAGAGCAGTGGCGGGTGAACGACGAGCTGTGGTTCAGGCCCGGCAAAGAACTTTCATACCGCAGCTTTACGGCGGCCGACGCTGACGCATTGAGCGCCTCATTGCATCGCGCTGGCCGCGGTCACCTCATCGGCGATTAGCTCGGGATGTAGTAGCGCTCAGCTGCTTGGGTCTGAGCGAGGCAAGAACTCCGACCGGCCATGCTCGGCGAATTCGGCGGTGAGCGCAGCTGCGTCGGCATCGGTGAACCGGCGGTACGCCTGCCCGCGCTCGGGCTGCCACCAGACGTCGTCGGTAGTGGCCCACCCAACCGAGCGCAGCGGTTGCTTGTTTACTTTGTTGTTGGCCGTAAGCGGCATGTCGGTGACAAGTCGCACGAAGCGTGGAGCCCATTTGGTGCCGAGATCGCGTTGGTCGGCCAAGAAGGTTGCAAATGCAACAGGATCAAATGTTGCTTCGGGCTTCATTTCGATCGCAGCGGCCACTTGATCGCCGGTGCGCGGATCTGCTGCGGCGTACACGGCCACCATCACCACACCATCGAAGCGATGCAAGATGTTCTCGATGGGTGCTGCAGCGAAGTTCTCGCTGTCTACGCGCAACCAGTCGCTACTGCGTCCGGCGAAATAGAAGAAGCCGTCGGCATCAACGTACGCAAGGTCGCCGGTGAAGTACCACCCATTGCGCAAACGATCGGAGGTGGCCTCGGTGTTGTTGTAGTAGCCCTCGAAGATGCCTCCGCCCGCGCGGTTCACGATCTCGCCGATTGCCGTGTCGGCGTTGACCAACATGCCGTGCTCGTCGACCTTGGCGACCTCGCAGGGCAGGTGGGTGTTGGGGTCGACCACCGCAATGTCGGCACCGCCGTCGAGACGGGGAACGCCCAACGCGTTTGCAGGAGTGTCGGGTGTGCGCATGATGACGACCACACTCTCGCTCGAGCCATAGCCCTCGATGAGCGGGCACCCAAACCGTTCGAGAAAGCGCTGCCGATCTTGAGCACTGGCCTCAGTGCCGAAACCGAGTCGCAGCTTGTGGCCGCGGTCGAACTCTGATGGTGGCTGGGCCAACACGTAGGCCACCGTGCGGCCAACGTAGGTGAAGTAGGTGCAGCCGTATTCGTGCGCGTCGCGCATGAACTGGCTGGCCGAGAACCGACGCCGCAACACCACCGTGGCGCCCACCGCAAGCGATGGTGCCCAACACGCCATCAATGCGTTGCCGTGGAACAACGGCATTGAGCAATAGCTGATGTCGTCGCGCGTCACGCCATAGCCGGCTGCTGCGCGAACCCCAGCCATCGCCATCCGCTCGGTGCTGCACACCACAGCTTTTGGAGCGCTGGTTGAGCCGCTTGTGAAGAGCAAGAACAAAGAGGTCTCGCCAGCCGGATCGTGCTCGGGAAGGTCGACCACGTCGAGACCAGCGATGTTGCTTTGGTACTCGTTGCTGTCGACAAGCCATACCCGACCCGTGGCCGCTCCGAGATCGAGACCATCGAGCAGTGACTGTTGCGCAGAGTCGGTGATGATCAGCTGGCAATCGGTGTGGCGAATATCGCGCGCGAGTTCTGGGCCGCGCCGCGTGGGGTTGATACCTACCAAGGTGGCGCCTGCGAATGCGGCACCTCCGGTGAGAAACAGATACTCGGGGATGTTCTCGAGCAACACGCCAATATGGAAGGGGCCGGGTCGGCGCGACCGGAGCAACATCTCGGCACGCACCGCACTGGCTTGCACCACCTCGCTCCATGTCCAACTCGACTGCTCGAAGATGTAGCCCTGATGATGGTCGTTGGCGCGTTCGCGTAAGAGCGACGCAACCGTTGATGTCACGGCAACACCACAGCGGGCAACGGGTGGCGATACAGGGCGGCTGCGTTCAGGCTGCACATCTTGCGCACTTCGTCGTCGGGAATATGGCCCCAGGTGTCGCCGATGGTGCGTTGCACATTGGGCCAGATGCTGTCGCCGTGCGGGTAGTCGACCTCGACCATGATGTGGTCGATGCCGATGACATGGCGCAGATCGATGGTTGATGGATCGTCGAACGTGCAGAACCAGAAGTTGCGACGCAACACCTCCGATGGTGGTGTGGACCAGTCGCCGGCGTAGCCGTTGCGGTGGCCCATGATGTCGAGTCGATCGATGAGCATCGGCACCCAACCAATGCCCCCCTCGCTCATCGCGATCTTGAGTTCGGGGTGCTTCAGCGCATAACCGCTCCAGAGCCATTCTGCGCACGCACCGAGCGATAGCTGGCCGAACAGCGTCGCGCCCAGTTGCACCGCTGGAGCGGCCTCTGGCGGGGGATACGTGCCCGACGAACCCACGTGCAGGTTGATTACGGTGCCGGTCTCGACGCATGCCTCGATGATGGGGTCCCACCATCCGGTGAAGATCGAGGGAAAGCCAATCGCGTGGGGTCGTTCGGGCAGGGTGACGCTGGTGAATCCGCGTGCGGCGTTGCGGCGAATCTCTTGTGCTCCGAGTTCGGCATCGGCCAGGTAGGTGATGCCCATTGGGATGATGCGTTCGGGGTAGGGCAGGTACCACTCTTCGTAGAGCCAGTCGTTCCATGCGCGCGTGGCTGCCAAGCCGAGTTCGGGATCGGATGCGGTGCTGAAGACTCGACCACAGAATCCGGTGATCTGCGAGGGGAAGTTCAGCGAGGCCCAGATGCCGCAGGTGTCCATGTCGGCGATTCGCGCGTGAATGTCCCAGCAACCCTTACGCATGTCTTCGAAGCGGGCGGGCTCGAGGCTGTGTAGTTCGCGCTTGCGGCCGGCCACGGCGTTGAGGCCCACCTGACTGAACTGACGATTATCGAACTCCCAGACCTGATGGCCCTTGGCGTTCTCGACGAGTTGGGGTGCAGCGTGTTGCAGATGCTTGGGCAGTCGACCTTCGAACATGTCGGGCGGTTCGACAAGGTGATCATCTACTGAGATCACGGTGTAACGAACCTGCTCTGGTTCGGGGTCGGGCATGAGCACGTCGTAGTTGGTTGGCCCGATCAGGTAGGTCATGACAGCAGTCCAAGCGTTCGGGCCGTATCGACGGCTTGCACATAGCTGCCGTTGATCACAGACGGGTCGTCGACAAGATGAGCGATTGCGGCGCCGGCAACGCCGGGAGTGATGGCGTGCTTGGCGACGAACGCCAGCTGTGGGCCAGCAGCGAGCACGCGCTCGGTAGCAACAAAGCCGGGGTTCACGTTGAAGCTGCGGATGCCGCGGCTTGCGTATTCGACTGCGAGCATGTCGGCGATGCGGTGGAAGCCACCCTTGGTGACCGCATACACCAGTGGCCATCCGCCTTCGCCGACAGGCGCGTGCGGGGTGACTTGGCCAGCGCCCGAAGTGACGCCCACAACGGTGCCGCTACCCGCTGCAAGCATGTGATGCAGCGCCCGATGGGTGATGAGCAAGTGGGCAGTGATGTTGCCGGTAATGCGCCGGATGATGTTGTCGGGCTCGCAGTCGGCGAAGAACCGATCGTTGCCAGGGCCTACATAGATGGCGTTATTCACCAGCACATCGAGTTGACCGCCGAGTTGATCGACCGCCGCATCGACGATTGCGGCCAAGGTATGCAACTCGAGCAGGTCGAGTTGTAGCGGCACGGCGCGACCGCGAAGAGCAACAATCTCGGCCGCGGTGGTCTCAAGGCTTCCCGGCAGCATGAGTCCGCTTTCGGGAGCCAGCGCTGTTGGGTCGCCCTCGCGCAGTGTGCGCGCAGTGATGGCCACGTCGTAACCAGCGCGCGCCAATGCAATCGCGATTGCTTTGCCGATGCCGCGACTCGCGCCCGTGACGAGCGCGGTGGGGCGGCGATGTGCGGTCATCTCAGCGAGAGGCCGTTGCCCTAAGAGGGGAGGTCGAGGCGCAGCATGCGGATGGCATTGCCGCGTGCGATCTTGTAGACCGTTTCATCGTCGAGGTCGACGATCTGGTCGCGGAAGATCTGCTGAGTGTCGGGCCACGTGGAGTCGGTGTGCGGGTAGTCGGTTTCGAAGGTGACGTTGTTGACGCCGATGCGGTGCAGGCTTTCGAGACCGTGACGGTCGCGGTAGAAGCAGCCGTAGATCTGGCGGAACCAGTAGGTGCTCGGTGGCTCAGGAACCAGATCGCGAACGCCGCCCCATGCACGGTGCTCGTGCCACACGTCGTCGACGCGCTCGAGGATGTAGGGGATCCAGCCGATCTGACCCTCGCTGTAGGCCAGACGAAGACCCGGGTAGCGAACGAGCAAGCCGCTGAACAAGAAGTCGCTCAACGAACTCATCGCGTTGCCGAAGCTGAGCGTGGCGGCAACGGCCGGAGGAGCATCTGATGAAGTGGCTGGCATCTGCGACGACGAACCGATGTGCATGCACACGATGGTGTCGGTCTCTGCACAAGCCTGGAAGAAGGGCTCCCAGTATCCGCTGTGCAGCGATGGCAAGCCCAGCTTGGCTGGAATCTCACTGAACGCTACGGCAGTGACACCGCGTGCAGCATTGCGGCGAATTTCGCGCGCTGCGGCTTCGACATCCCAGAGCGGAACGATTGGCAATGGGATGAGACGCCCGCCCGAATCGCCACACCACTCTTCGACCATCCAGTCGTTGTAGGCCGTGACACATGCGGCGGCGAGGTCTTTATCGCGTGCCTCAGCAAAGGTCTGCCCGCAAAAGCGCGGCATCGTTGGAAAGCACAACGAGGCTTCGACGCCGTCGATGTCCATGTCGGCGAGACGAGCCTTGGGGTCGTAGCAGCCGGGGCGCATTTCGTCGTAGGTGATGGGCGACATCGTCATGTCGTCGCGAGCGAAACCAACAGCAGCCACGTGGCGCTTGTGTGGAGCGATGAGGTCTTCGTAGAACCAGCAGTCGGACTTGGGTGCGTCGTCGTCCCACTGAAAGTCGTACTTGGTGCCACCGAGGTACTTCATGCTGGCAATGCCGCGTCGCTCGACTCGAGGTGCATCGGGGTGATTACGGAACTTCGCGGGAAGCCACCGTTCGAACAGGTGGGTTGGCTCGACAACATGGTCGTCGACGCTGATGATCTTGGGAATGACGCGCTCGCTCATCGTGCTGTGTTTCCTGACTGAAATGCGTGCTGACCGTTGTGGTTACTGGTTTCTGACACCGTATCAGATGAGTTTCACGGACCCATTTGCGGAGCGCCAAGATGCCGAGATCGCCGACGGGGTTCAGCGCAGAATGCCAGCCGCAAACGTGTCGAGCGATCGTGAGAACTCGGCCACAGTGTTGCCGGGCAACGAAACCGTGAGCCCCATCACGCCGAGGGCTTCGAGTTGCGCGATTTCGTCGCGCAGCTTGCTGGCATCCCATGCCGCGAGGTCGAAACCCGACAGCCCCCATGGGGTGAACCAGATCTGCAGTGGATCGGTTCGACCGTGCTCGGCCGCAAGCCGATGTGCGATGTCGATGCGTGAACCGAGATCGGCCAATGATTCGATGCCGGGCGTGCGCAGCAAACGCGAAGCGGCGGCTGGACTTGGCATCGGCACCCAGCCGTCGGCCGACGTGACCGCGCGACGAATGGCTGCCGTGGAGTTGCCGCCGATGAGGATGGGTGGCCGCGGGCGTTGCGCAGGCAGGGGAGCGAGCACGTTGTCGGTGGCTGTGAAGCCAGAGCCGGTGAGCGCGACGGGTGATCCCTGCCATGCGGCGTACATCGCGGCCAAGGCCTCGTCGGTGCGAGCGCCGCGATCGTCGAAGTTGGCACCCAACGCGGCGAACTCAGATTCGAGATAGCCAGCGCCGACGCCCACGATGAGGCGGCCGTTGCTGAGCGAGTCGAGCGTGGCCAGGCCGTGGGCTGACAGAAACGGATTGCGATAGGCAAGGATCAACAGGTTGGTCTGCAAGCGCAAGGTTGTAGTTGCCGCCGCCGCAAACGACAGTGCAACGAACGGATCGAGCGAGTGGTGTCCGCCGCGGCTGAGCCACTTGGCAGATGGAAACGGATGGTCGGTCACGAACACTGCATGGAACCCGGCAGCCTCGGCGTTCTGACTCACCGTGGTGATGGTCGCGGCGGTGGCCAACTCGGGGTGCGCCGGCAAGCGGTCGGTCGGCAGACCAAGAGAGATGAGCATCGTCGGAGCATAGAATCCGAGAGCTGTCAGGGTTCACTTGGTAGACATTGCGGAACACAAATTTGTTGATCGCGCGCAGTCGTTGCGTTGATGAGAAGGAGACAAGTCATGGGTGCACTCGACGGCAAGGTTGCCATCGTCACCGGAGCCGGGCAGGGCGTCGGCCGTTGCCACGCCGAGTTTCTTGCATCCGAAGGTGCAGCCGTTGTCATCAACGACATCACCGATCGTGCCGAAATTGTGGCAGCTGCAATCGTGGACGCTGGCGGTCGCGCCGTTGCCCACCGTGGCAGCGCAAGCAGCTGGGCCGATGCCGAGGCACTGATTCAGTGCGCCGTCTCCACATTTGGCGATCTGCACATCTTGGTGAACAACGCAGGCTTCTTGCGCGACGCGATGGTGTTCTCGATGGACGAGTCGCAGTGGGACGCAGTGGTCGATGTGCATCTCAAGGGCCACTTCGCGCCAAGCCATTTCGCGGCTGTCTACTGGCGGGCTCAAGCCAAGTTGCTCGGCGAGGGCGCGGTGCTGCCGCAGCGACGCATCATCAACACCACCAGCGAAAGCGGTCTCTTCGGCGGGCCGGGCCAGAGCAACTATGGCAGTGCCAAGGGCGGCATCATCACGATGACTCTCGTGCACGCACGCGAACTGCAGCGGCTCAATGTCACGGTCAATGTGATTGCTCCCCGAGCACGCACACCAATGACCGAGGTCAATCCCAAGTTCACCAAGCCCGAAACCGGCTTCGACAAATACGATCCTGCCAACGTGAGCCCGATGGTTGCGTTCCTTGCCAGCGACGCGGCCAGCGATGTCAGTGGTCAGGCGTTCATCGTGCTTGGCGATCAGGTGCACCGCATGCAGCCCACCACCATCCTCGCTTCGGTCACCGCCGGCGCTACTCAGTGGAGTGTCGATGGGCTCATTGCCGCCAAGGACCAACTGTTTGCAGGCGCCCCAAGTGGCGTGCCGGTGTGGGGTGGCCCGCCAATGTAGGCAGGCGCTTCGCTAGGCGCTCAGTGACCAGTGAGCGAGCGATACACAAGCATTGCCAGCGTGTCGCGCATCGAGCTTGAGGGTGCTCCGCGTCGGGCGATCTCGTTGCGATACGGCAACAGGCGCTCGATCATCGCAATCATCGCGGTGGCAGTGACAAACGGATGCATCTCGGCGGGCAGGCGTCCGGCGGCCTGCGCCTGCTCGACCATTGCGCCCATCGAGGGGATGAGTACCAAGTTGGCGCGTGAGCGTGCCTCGCGAAAAGCGGCGTTGCCCTCTTCGGCTTTCAGGTTGCGCACCCGAAGCACGGCGCTGTGGTCGTCCCAGAACGTGATGTAGGCGTCGACAAACGCTTGAGCGCGCTGCAAACCGTCGCCGTCTTGCCACGGCTCTGTGAGGTGTGACACCAGTGGCGCTTCGTCGAGCGTGGCCAACTCGGCGAGGGCCAAGATGGCCGCATCGACATCGACAAAGTATTGGTAAAACGTTGCCGGTGACGAGCCGATTTCACGGGTGATGTCCACAATGCGCAGCTCGAGCACGCCAGCCTCGGACAGCAGTTTGGCGGTGGCCTCGAGCAGCTTTGCTCGGGTGCTTTCGGCGCGTGAGCCGAGCACGCGACCGTCGGCGCCAAGGATTGTCTTGCTCGGACGTGCCACGTTTCTCCCTCGAAAGTTCTACGAACCGTACACGGGCGTGGGGTCGGGAGCCGACTGCAGCAGATCGCTGACCAGCGGTCCGATCTCGGCGGGCTCAAACCTAGCGCCCTTGTCGAACACCGCACCGTGGTGCCAGCCATCGGCAACGCTGAGTTGGCCGCCAGCGATCTCGAACATGCGACCCGATACGCCGCACATCTCAGAACCGAGCCACACCACAAGGGGGCTGATGTTGGCGGGGTCCATTGCATCGAAGCCTTCTTCGGGCTTGCGCATCATGTCGGCAAAGGCTTCCTCGGTCATGCGGCTGCGCGCCGATGGAGCGATGCCGTTCACGAGGATGCCGTAGCGGCCGAGCTCTTGTGCGGCCACGATGGTGAACCCGGCAATGCCAGCCTTGGCCGCCGAGTAGTTGCCCTGCGACACGCTGCCGAAAAGGCCGGCACCCGACGACGTGGTGACCACGCGAGCCTGCACTGGTGAGCCAGCTTTGGCCTGCGCCCGCCAGTAGTCGATGGCGTGGCGAACTGGGCAGAACATGCCGCGCAGGTGCACCTTCATCACGGCGTCCCACTCGTCGACCGACATGTTCACGATCATGCGGTCGCGCACGATGCCGGCGTTACAGACCACGGTGTCGAGACGACCGTAGACCTCGATGGTCTGGGCAATGAGATGGCCCGCCTGATCCCAATCGCTGATGTCGTCGCCGTTCACGATGGCGTCTCCACCAAGCGAGCGAATCTCTTCGACCACTTCTTGCGCTGGCGACAAGCTGCCGCCGCTGCCGTCGAGTTCGGCACCCACGTCGTTGACCACAACCTTGGCGCCCTCGGCTGCAAACGCCATCGCGTGCGCGCGTCCAAGGCCGCGTCCGGCTCCGGTGATGATGACAACTCGGTTGTCGCAGATACCCATGATGGCCTCCTACAACGCTGCCGAAAATGCGGCAGCGTGTTCGTCGCTGTTTCCGAAGTGGGTGTCGAGCACACACGCGCGTTTCCAGTAGCGCTGTGCGTCGACCTCCCAAGTAAAGCCCATACCGCCGTGCACCTGAATGCCGGTCTTGCCGCAGAACAGGGCGCTGTCGCCAGCGAGCATCTTGGCCATACGTGCGGTTTGCATCAGGTCGGTGCTGTCGCCGCGACCATCGATGTTTACGGCAGCGGCATACACCGCAGCGCGAGTGACTTCGGCCTTGGTGAGCATGTCGGCAAGCAGATGCTTCACGGCCTGGAACGAACCAATGGGCCGACCGAACTGCTCGCGCTGCATTGCGTATTGCTTGGCAAGGTCGATGCTTGCCAGACACAGGCCAAGTTGCAGCGCTGCGGTGAGCACCATGCCATCGCGGTGCCAGATGTGCGCAGCGGCTGCGTCGGCAAGCTGTTCACCCTGCGGTAGGTGGCTGACCGCGGTGATTGGTGTGAGCGCATCGAGCGGCCGTTCGGCATGCACGCCTATGACGTCGGCGGGATGAACCACGAAGAGGCCCTCAGGGCGCACCACGATGAGATCGTCGAGCGACGCGAGGTGCTCGGCAACAATCACGGGTTCGCTGGGCTCAATCAGGCCAACGATGCGTGAGCCGTCGGCGGCCCCTGGCACCAGCGTGGCCGCCAGGTGCGAGGCCACGAGCGGACCCGCCACCAGTGACCGGCCGAGCTCTTCGAAGGCAAGCACAGACTCGGTCGTGCCGAAGCCATCGGCGCGCAGGCTAAACACGCCCACGGCACCAAGCTCTTGCCACAGCCCACGATCAAGTGCGCCACCTGTTTCTTCGTTGGCGCGCACCACATCGATGGTGCAGCGGCCGGTGAGGAACGAACGGATGCCTTCCTGAAGTGAGCGTTCGTCGTCGTTGAGTTCGAAGTCCATTCGCGTCAGCGCTCCTTCGGAAGACCAAGAATGCGCTCGGCCACAATGTTGCGCTGCACCTGAGAGGTACCCGCAGCAATGCCAAGCGACAGGGCATGAATGCGTCCGTGCACGTGGGCGTGCGTGGGTAGATCGCCAATGTCATCAATGCTGAGCGATGCACGGTCGAGGAGATGCATTGCCAGGTCGCCAAGTCGAGAACGCAGTTCGGCGTACGCCAGTTTGAACACGTTGCCGCCGGGCCCCACAAGTCCGGTGCGCTGGGCTTGGCTGATGTTGCGCTTGGTCAGCGCCCACAGCGCATCGAGCTCGGCGCAGATGCGACCAATGTCGCGACGCAGACCGGCGTCGTCCCACGCAGTGACACCGTTACGGGTAACCCGCTTTGCGAGTTGGGCGAGATCGCGCGCGAGTTCCATCGACTGCAACATCTCGCTCACAAATGCGGTGCCGCGCTCGAAGCTCAGGGTAACCATGGCCACGCGCCAGCCATCGTTTTCGTCGCCGACGCGGTTGGCCACGGGCACACGCACTTCGTCGAAGAACACTTCGCAGAATTCGGTACTGCCCTCGAGCGTGCGAAGTGGGCGCACGTCCATACCGGGCAAGCCCATCGGCACAATGAGCCACGTGATGCCGCGATGCTTGGGCACGTCGGTGTCGGTACGCACGAGCATTTCGCAGTAGTCGGCAGTGTGGCCGAAGCTGGTCCAAATCTTTTGTCCGTTGATGACGTAATCGTCGCCATCGCGAATGGCTCGGCAGCTGAGGCTGGCCAAGTCGCTGCCGGCGCCGGGCTCGCTGAAACCCTGGCACCAGATGTGTTCGCCTTTGAGAATGGCGGGCAGATGAAACGCCTTTTGCTCGGCTGAGGCCTCGGTGATCAGGGTGGGGCCGGCGTGTAGCAGGCCCACAAAGTTTTGGCCCACGTATGGGGCGCGGGCGCGCTCGGTCTCTTCGAGGAAGATGAGGTGCTCGGTTGGGGTGGCGCCCAGACCGCCGTATTCACGGGGCCAGTTGATGCCAGCGAAGCCCGCATCGAACAGCATGCGCTGCCACATTGAGTCGTACTCGCGGCGACCGATCCAGTCGTTGCGATGGGGCTCATTGGGCAGGTGGGGGATGACCGAGCTCAGCCAGTCGCGAAGCTTGAGACGGAACGAGTTTTCGGCATCGGTAAATTGCAGATCCACGCAAACTTCTCACTTCGATCGGGTCGCCAAGGGCGTGGGCGAGCGTATCTGACGCTGCGTCAGAAAGCCTTACTGTCGGGGCTGCGCGGGTGTTTGCGCAGTCGCTGTTTGCTAGCAGGCGAGGCCGCCATCGACGGTCATGATCGTGCCGGTCATGAATCGTGCCTGCTGAGAGGCAATGAAGGCGAACGCCTCGGCCATTTCGGACGGCTCGGCTTGACCCATTGGCGACATCATCTTCGACATCTCGCGGAAGTCGGCGCCCTCGGGCAGGGTGCTGAACGAGTTCACAATGTTGGTGTTGGTACCGCCGGGGGCAACTGCGTTGACGCGCACGTTCTTGCCGCGATATTCGAACGCCAGTGCCCGGGTGAGTTGTACAACGCCGCCTTTGCTCGAGCAGTACGCGGCGCTCCACGGCAGGCCCATCAAGCCAGCGTTCGAGGCGGTATTCACGATGACGCCGTTGCCGGTTTCGAGCAGATACGGCAACGCATAGCGGCACATGTAGAACGTGCCGTTGAGGTTGACGCCAACGATGCGATCGAACCAAACAGGGTCTTCTTCGTGGGTCCATGCGAAGTGGCCGATGCCCGCAATGTTGAGCAAAATGTCGATGCCGCCCATTACTGCTGCAGCGGTGTCGACCACTGACTTCACGGTGGCCGAGTTCGACACGTCGCATACGTATGCGTGTGCCGTACCGCCGTCGGCAGTGATCGTGGCCGCGGTCTCGTCGGCGCCCTTGAGATCGAGGCATGCCACTGTTGCGCCTTCGGCAGCAAACAGAAGGGCAGTGGCGCGGCCAATGCCCGAGCCGGTGCCAGTGATGATGACGCGCTTACCTGTGAAACGACTCATGCCGTGCCTCCGTAGGTGGTTCGTAGATCTTTCTTCAACACTTTGCCGCTGGGGTTGCGTGGCAGCGACTCCACGATCTCGAGTTGCTCGGGAACCTTGTGCATCGAGAGTTGTTGTCCGCGCAGGTAGCTGACCATGTCGGGCAACGTGAGCGTGGAGTCTGGTTTGCACACCACAACCGCGCAGGCGCGCTCGCCGCTGGCGGCATCGGGCAGACCAATGACAGCAGCATCGGCAACGCTGGGGTGGGCATACAACAGGTCTTCGATTTCTTTGGCCGAGATGTTCTCGCCCTTGCGAATGATGATGTCTTTCAGACGGCCGGTGATGCTGACCCAGCCACCTTCGTCGATGATGCCGAGGTCGCCGGTGCGGAACCAACCGTCGGGGTCGAATGCTTCATCGTCGAGTGAGCTATCGAGATAGCCCAGGCACACCTGTGGGCCGCGCACCTGCAGCTCGCCTTCTTCGTTGGCGCCGCAAACATGGCCGTCGATGATCGCACGGATTTCAACGTCGGGGCAGGCTCGGCCGTCGGTGGTGGCTTTCTTCTCGTCGGGGTCATCGACATGCACCATCGTGTTGATCGGCGCTTCGGTGAGCCCCCAGCCACCGATGAGCGGAGCGCCCATCTCGGCCATCATCTCGGCATGCAGGGTTTTGGGCTTAGGGGCACCGCCACCATTGAAGATGCGCACAGTAGGCATCAGCGTTTCGCCGGTGGGCAACTGCCGTTGTGCATTCAGGTAAGCCAGCCAGAACACGGTGCCGGCGCCAGCGCACGTGACGCCGTGTTCGCCCAACCAGCGTGGTGTGTCGCCGGGACTGAAGGTCTCGACCATCAGTAGCTCGACGCCTGTTTGCATTGCGTTGAACAGCCACACCAAGCCGCCCACATGGGTGATGGGGAAGACCACCGCGGCCTTGTCGTCGGGGCTTACCTGCATGCTCCATTGCATGCCGTTGTTGGCGGCAGACATGCTGCGATCGCTGTGCTTGGCGCCCTTGGGATCGGCCGTGGTGCCCGACGAATAGAACAACCAACGAAGCTCGCCGAACGCCGCAACGTATGGGGGCAATGTAGATGGGTCGCCTTCGGCAAGCGTGGGGTCGGCGACGATGATCTCAACGCCGCGGTCAGCAGTGGCTTCGGTAACCATCGGTACGTAATCGAAGCCGCGGAACGTGCCGGGCACGATCATTACTTTGCAGTTGCTCTGGCGGGTAATGAACGCCACTTCGCGGGTGCGGTAGATGGGCAGAATCGGGTTCTGGATGGCGCCGAGTCGCGACAACGCCGCAGCGAGCACCAGCGACTCAAATCGCGACGGAAGAATCCACGACACGTTGGTGCCGATGCCAATGCCATGCGCCGCCAAACCGGCAGCAACACGCTCGCTCCATGCGCGGTATTCGCCGAACGTAAGAGTTCGGCCCTTCTCGTCGATGGCCATGCGCTTGTTTGGGGTGGCCTCGGCGCGTTCGCAGACGAGCTGCCACAGGGTCTTGCCCGTGGTGTCAATGAGTCCGTTGGTCAAGGTGTCCATTGTGCGGCCTCCTCTTGGGCGCGTGGTTGCAAAGCGAGCTTGTCGATCTTGCCGATCGAGGTGAGTGGCAACTCGTCGAGCACCACCAGACAATCGGGAGCCTTGTAGGCAGCGAGATGCTTCTTCACGAACTTGCGCAGATCGCTGAGGTTGAGTTCGGCAGAACCGCGGGGCACTGCGAACAGCACGCCAATCTCGCCGAGGCGGCCCTTTACCGGCACGCCCACCACAGCTGCGCCAGCGAGCTTGCGGTACGCGCCGAGACAGTTTTCGATCTCGATGGGGTACACGTTGTTGCCGCCGCGGATGTACATCTCGGTGTTGCGCCCCACCAAGCGAAGGTTGCCATCGGCGCCCATCCAGCCAAGGTCGCCAGTGTGCAACCATCCGTCGCTGTCGATGGCTTCGGCGGTGCGTTCGGGGTCGTTCCAGTAGCCGCGCATCATCGCCCGACTGCGCAGGCACACGGTGCCTATGAAGTCGGGCCCGCGGCCGGTGAGTTCGGTGCCGAGTTCGTCGACCAGCTTCAGATGTACGCCGCCGTTGGGGCGACCAACGGTGTTGCAGATCACTTCGTCGGTGTCTTTGAGACGTGTGCCGGTGGCAACGCACGATTCGGTGCTGGCGTAGCGCACAACAACCGGGCAACGCAGCTTGGCTCGCATCTCGGCCACCAACTCGGGAGGAATGCGTGCGGCGCCAATGCCAGCAATGCGCAGACTCGACACGTCGGTGGTGGCGAAGTCGGGATGATCGAACATCATCCGGTATTGCGTGGGCACGCCCTGGCACACCGTGACGCGCTCGCTGCTGATCAGCGCTAGGGCTCCGGCTGCAGTCCACGGTGATGGCACCACGATGGTGGTGATGAGGTGCATCAGTTCGTCCCAGATGCGGGTCATTGCACCGACGTGAGCAAACGGCAGCGGCGACAGGCGACGATCGCCGGCCTCGCTGAGTGGAGCGGCGCCGTGCGTCATTGAGCGCAAGCACGCGTGGTCGAACCATGCACCCTTTGGAAAGCCGGTGGTGCCACCAGTCCACACAATGGCCACTGGATCGGTTGCCTCAAGCGTCACTCGGCGACGCAGCGGATCTCCGCCCGACACGGCGGGTAGGGGACCATCGAACGTGAAGCGAGGCGAGCACTGCGCAGTGATGTGATCGATCTCGGCGTTGCCGAGTCGTGGGTTGATACCCGTGGCAACGCCACCGGCGCGAACGATTGCTTGATATGCGATTGCGTAGTCGATGCCGCTGGCCAACTTGATGCCCACGACATCGCCTTTGGAAATGCCGTGGGTGTCGATCAACCAACCCGCGAGTGCATCGGCCTCGGTGGCCCATTGGGCAAACGTGAGACGTCGGCCTTCGTGCACATACGCTTCGCGGTCGCCATGCTTGGCAACGACTTCGTCGAACAGATCGACAAGGGTGGCAAAGTCACCGGTAATTGGGTCCATCAGAAGGTGAGCACGCCTCGCGCGATTGTGCCGCTCTCGAGGCCGTGCACTGCGTCTTGCCACTGCTCTACGGGGAAGGTCTGTGACACGAGTTCGTCGAGCAGAATCTCGCCGCGGCGGTAGAGCTCGATGATGCGTGGAATGTCTCGGTGGGGCGAGATGGTGCCGTAGCGGCAACCAATGATGCCGCGGTCAACTTGGGTGAGGCGGCCGTAGAGACCATGGAATTCGGTGGTCTGGCCAGACACCCCGATGACTACGACGGTGCCTTCCCAATCGAGCGACTCAAGTGCGTTGTAGGTGACTGCTGGGTGAGCCACGCAGTCGAACGCCCAGTTCACGCCGCCGCCGTTGAATGGGCCGCGCGGCATCTCGCTGTTCCATGGCACCAGCGCGCCAATTGCGGCGACCACGTCGTCGCGCTTGCCGTCGATGAAGTGGGTTGCGCCGAACTGCTTGGCGAGCGCTTCTTTTTCGGGCACGGTGTCGACAGCGATGATGGTGGATGCGCCCTGCACCTTGAGTGCCTGAATCACGTTGAGGCCAACGCCACCGACGCCAAACACGGCGGCGCTTTGGCCGCGCTGCACGTTGGCGCGGTTGAACACAGCACCCATGCCGGTGACCACGCCGCAGCCAACAAGCGCAGCAGAGGTAAGCGGCACGTCGTTGGGAATCTTCACGCACTGGATGTCGCGCACCACGGTGCGCTCGGCGAATGCGCTGGTTGCCGCGAAGTTGTAGATGGGCTCGCCATCGAGGGTGAACGGCTGGCTCCAGTTGGCCAAGGTCTGACGGCAACCAGTGGGGCGGCCACTGGCGCACGGTGCGCAGAACCCGCAAGCGGCAAGGGTGGCGATAATCACGTGGTCGCCTGGCTTCACGTGAGTGACAGCGTCGCCCACTTGAGCCACGACACCTGCGCCCTCGTGTCCGCACACACCGGGTGAAGGCACCGGATACAGGCCGCTCATGTACGACAGGTCGCTATGGCACAGCCCGGCCGCACCAATTTCGACAACGACGTCGCGTGGCCCGGGGGCCCGCAGCGTGAGGCCGTCGACAAACTCGGTCGTGGTGCCGTTAAAGACAATGCCGCGCATAAGAACCCCCAAGAATCAGCGGTGAGACCGCAACGATAGTCGTACCCATTTCGGCGGCCGCATGCGGACCGGCCGAGTGCATTACTTCAGATGATCGATGTGCAACATCTTGATGGCGTTGCCGCGCACCAATTTGTAGACCACTTCATCGGAGAGATGAGCCATCTGCTCGGTTGCAATCTTGGCGGTGTTCGGCCACGTGCTGTCGCTGTGCGGGTAGTCGCTCTCGTAGGTCACGTTGTCGACGCCGATGGCATCGAGGTTCTGCAGGCCGTGTGGGTCGTCGAAGAAGCAGCCATAGACATGGCGCTTGAAGAGTTCGCTCGGTGGCTCAAGCACCTTGTCGGCGATGCCGCCCCAGCCGCGGTTCTCTTGCCACACTGTGTCAGCGCGCTCGAGGATGTAGGGGATCCATCCGATCTGGCCTTCGCTGTAGGCGATGGTGAGATCGGTGAACTGTGTGAACAGACCACTCATCAGCCAGTCGACCATGCTGAAACAGCAGTTTGCGAACGTAAGCGTTGAGCCAACTGCAGCCGGCGCGTCGGGCGAAGTAGACGGCATCTTTGAGCCGCTACCGATGTGCATGTTGATGGTGGTTTGCGTTTCGTTGCACGCATCGAAGAACGGCAGCCAGTAGCCATCGGCGTCGTGAATGCTGGGCAGGCCGAGGTTGGCCGGAATCTCGCTGAAGCACACAGCGTGCACACCGCGTGCAGCGTTGCGGCGAACTTCGCGCGCTGCCGCGACGGGGTCCCACAAAGGAATCAATGTGAGGGGCAGCAAACGTCCGCCCGAGAGCCCGCACCATTCTTCGACCATCCAGTCGTTGTATGCCTGAACGCACAGCAACGCGAGGTCTTTGTCGGCGGCCTCGGTAAAGGTCTGGCCGCAAAAGCGCGGGAAGGTGGGGAAGCACAACGATGCTTCGATGCCGTTGACATCCATGTCGGCAAGGCGGTCGGGGAGCAAGTACGAACCCTGACGCATCTCGTCGTAGGTAATGCCCTTGAGCGTGACTTCGTCGCGTGAGAAACCAACGGCGGTGTCGAGACGGGTGAGCGGCCGACGAAGATCTTCGTAGAGCCACCAGTCGACGAGCTCGCCCGGGTCGTTCTTCTCACCGGGGATGGCGGTGAACTTGCCGCCAATGAAGGTCATTTCTTTGACGGGACGACGTTCGATTCTGGGACCGATGTCTCGGTACTTCGAAGGCAGACGGTCGGACCACACTGTGGCTGGCTCGATGACGTGGTCATCGACCGAGATGATCTTGGGCAACTCGCGCATGCTCGGCACTGTAGCATCGGTTTCTGACGGTCTGTCAGATTCGAGCAAACAGTGGCTCGGATGGTGTTTCTTGGGGGTTTGTTGATGGGCGTGCCGACGAATTTCGAGAACCGGGCAGCGCCGCTGATGCGCGCCGATTCACGGCTGCGATAAGACGTATCCATGCTGTCTCCTGATGCATTCCGTCTCGACTCGAAAGTGGCCCTCATCACGGGCGCTGCCCAAGGACTCGGACGCTCAATGGCCCTTGCGTTTGCGCAGTACGGCGCCGATCTGTTGTTGTGCGACCGCAAGGTCGACGAACTCGCCGAGACAGCGCAGGCGGCTCGCGAACTTGGCGCCAACGTGGTCACCGAGATTCTCGACGTCCGCGACACTGCAGCAGTGAGCCAATGGGTAAGCGGTCTCGAGCGCATCGATGTGCTCGTCAACAACGCGGGCGGCACGTTTCATGGCGCCTTTCTCGATGCCAGTGACAAGGGCCAGCGATCGCTCGTCGACGAGAACTTCACCAGTGTCACCAACTTCGTGCGCGCCGCCGTGCCCCACATGGGTGCGGGCTCGTCGATCATCAACATCACCTCGGTCGAGGCGTATCGGGCGGCCCCCGGGTTCGGCATCTATGGTGCAATGAAGGCAGCGGTCGAGCATCTCAGTCGCACGTTGGCGCTCGAACTCAGCGTTCGTGGCATACGCGTGAACACCATCGCCCCCGATGGTCTGCCAACGCCAGGCGATGCGGGGCTCATTGTTGGCGACGACGATTACGGCAAGAAGCTTGCGCTCGGCTGGGGCACCAGCGATGACATCAGCGGGGCCGCTGTGTTTTTGGCTTCGTCGGCCAGCCGGTACATCACGGGTACCACGGTTCATGTCGATGGTGGTTCCGACGCGTCTCGCGGATGGCACCTCGACTCAAAGGGAAATTGGGTTCCATGAAGATCACACGCGTCACTGCACACCTCGGGGCCGACATCACCGGTGTCGATGTCTCGCTCGCGAACGACTCAACTATCGAGGCAATTCGCGCAGCAGCGATTGAGCACTCGGTGGTGATGATCCGCGATCAGCACCAACTCGGTCTCGACGGGCTTGAGGCGTTTACCCAACGCCTTGGAACGCCTATCGACACTCCATACGTGCAGCCGATGGCCGATCGACCCAATGTGGTTCGCGTCGTCAAAGAGGCCGACGAGCGTGCGCTCAACTTCGGTGGTGGCTGGCACACCGACCTCAGCTATCTCGCGGCTCCGCCGAGTTTCACCTTGCTGTATGCCACCGATGTGCCTCCGTACGGCGGCGACACGGTGTGGTCCAACCAGGTTCGAGCGTTTCAAACGCTGTCAGCCGGTATGCAGCAGACCTTGCTCGCGATGCGCGCTGTGCACTCGGCCGGACGTCCGTACGGCACCGGCGGTGTGTACGACATCACCCAACGCGGACGCACGATGACCATCCTGCCCAGCCCCGACGCATATGCCGAGCAAGAGCATCCGGTGGTCACTGCTCACCCGGTTACTGGCTTGCCAGTGTTGTTCTTGAACAGCGGCTATGTCACTCGGTTTGCCGATTGGGCCGCGCACGAATCACAGCCGTTGCTCAGCTATCTCTTTATGCAGAGCCAGCGCGAATCAAACGTGTGTCGCATGCGTTGGACCAATGGCACGTTGGCCATCTGGGACAACCGAGCCACGCAGCACAACGCCATCGACGACTATGCCGGCTTTCGTCGCGAGCTGTTTCGCACCACCGTTGGCGGCGAGATACCTGTCGCGTATCGGGGCTAGCCCTCGCTCAGGCGTCTACTACTGCGGTGATCAGATCGAGCATCGCCGGGTCAGCTGAAGCGGGCACCAAGATCAGTTCGTCGCACCCGATGGCGGCCATTGCGTCGATGGTGTCGCGTACCCGTTGCGCAGAATGCATGGTGAGCGAGTCGGCCACCATGCGTGCCACGTCGCTGCCGAACACATCGAGGTATTGCAGCGCGAAGTTCTTGAGTGTTGTTTCGGCTTCGTCGCCGAGTGCCACGAACACCCCAGTGGTGAGTCGGGGCCGTTCGGTGCGGCCCGCATCGAGCCACGCCTGTTCGGCGATACGAAACTGCCGTGCCGACTCGTCGGCATCGCCGCCGAGAGAGAACCCACTGATTCCGTCGGCCCATTGCGCAGCGCGCTTCAACGACTTGGGTCCCATGCCGCTGCACAGAATTGGGGGCCCGCCCGCTTGCACTGGGGTGGGTCCGATGGGATTGCCATCGGCCGCAGCGCCGCCGGCCCACAAGCGACGAAGTTCGACCACGGCAGAGTCGAGGCGGCTGTGGCGTCGATCGAATGCTGCGCCCAGCGCGTCGTAATCTTGCTGGCGCCCGCCAACACCAACGGCAACGTCGACCCGACCGTCGGACAACACATCAAGGCTGGCCAACTGCTTGGCCAACATTGCCGGAGCGTGCCATGGCGCCACCGCAAGGTTGAAGAACACACGCACCCGCTCGGTGAGCATTGCTGCGGCGGTGCACAGAGTGATTCCTTCAAGGTTATGGAAGGTGATTCGCTCGCCAGCTGAGACCGATGAGTACGGCCCATCGTCGATGCCCTTGCACCACGCGGTGACTGTGTCGCGGTTGAGCCCGCGTGCCATCTGGGGGAGTGCTACGCCGATGTCCATGACCCCTGACTCTATGATCTTCGAGTGGCATACGAGCGATTTGATTCATCGTCATACGAGTTGCCGATAGATGATCCCGAGGCGCTGCGAGCCCACCGCAAGACACGTCTCGCGCTGGGGTATCGGGTGTTCGGTGCGTTGCGGTGGGGTCACCTCGGCGACGGCCACATCTCGGCACGCGACCCTGTGCTCACCGATCATTTTTGGTTGGGTGGCTTCGGAGTGCCGTTTCACGAGATGACCGTCGACAACCTCGTGCTGGTCGACCCCACCGGCAAGGTGGTCCAGGGCGACCGGTCGATCAACCCGGCTGCGTTTCATATTCATGCGCCCGTGCACGCGGCCCGTCCCGACATTGTCTCGGCGGCGCATACGCACACGCCATACGGAACTCCGTTCTCAGCGTTGGTCACCAAGCTTCGGCCAATTACTCAAGAGTCGTGTGCGTTCTATGACGACCACGAAATCTTCGATGATCACGAAGTCGATGTGATGTCGGTTGCAGGTGGCGAGCGAATTGGTGTTGCGCTCGGCCACGCCAAGGCAGTGATCTTGCGCAACCACGGCTTGCTCACGGTTGGTCGCACCGTCGACGAGACGGTTGGGTTCTTTGTAGCGATGGAACGCAGCGCCGAGGCTCACCTGAAAGCCCCCGACGGCATCGCCATCGACCACGCGCATGCAGTCGCTGCCTACGAATCAGTGGGCACGCCTCAGGCCGGATGGATCATGTTTCAGTTCTTGGTGCGGTCGTATGTGCCCGACCCATCGGTGGTTGGCTAGGCCGATCTGGCGCTACGAAATCCGGTGTGACACGCGGGTTCAGATGTTGGCTGCGCGTGTCGCGCTGCTGGGCGATATCGAGCGCAGTAGTTGGCGGCGCATAGATATGAACCGCCCTTGGTGGTTGCTGAATCGGTAGATGTTGCCGAACAACACGGCGATGCTATGGGCGCTACATCGTGGCGGTCTACCCATGCGTCGGCGGTCCATTCCCACACGTTGCCCAACATGTCGAACAGGCCGCGGGTGTTGGGCGGAAAGCTCCCGACAGGCATGGTCGACGGTCGGCCCGCACGAATGCGCTTCCACGGAAACTCGCCCAACCACACGTTGGCCAACAGCATTCCGTCGAGGGCCAACGGCCATGTGGCGGGCAAGTGTGTTGCGTCGTTGGCCGCCCATTCCCACTCGATCTCGGTAGGCAGACGACGGCCAGCCCACTGCGAATACGCAAGGGCGTCGCGCTGCGACACCTGCACCACTGGGTGATCGTGCTGCTCGGCCGCAATGAGATCGGTGCCAAGCGGTCGCCGCCATGATGCCCCAGGTTCGTGCCGCCACCACAACGAGGGCTGGCTCAGATCTACTGGAGCGGCGGCTGGCACGAACACGTTGCCGCCGTGTTGCTCGGCATCGGTGACGTAACCGGTGGCGGCCACAAACTCAGCGAACTGAGCGTTGGTCACCGGGTGCAGATCAATAAAGAAGCCGTCGACCTGTACCGTGCGCGACGGCCGCTCTTCGGGATAGTGATGATCGTCGCCAACGGTGGCGATGCCCGACGGAACCCACAGTTCGGGTGCCGCCAAGGTCATTGCTTCAGCAGCGTGGACTGGGCCGTGAGTGCGCCAACGCTCATGTCGATGAGGTTCACGATGAACTGCCCGGTCGACACAGGCAAGGGTTTGGCGAGTTCGATTTGGCGAGCGCGTAACGCGAGGGCGTTCGAGACCAACATCAAAAATGTCGTCACGCGTTCGTGGCGCATTTCGGCCGGAAGGTCGCCGAGCGCGGCGGCAAGCATAAAGAAGGCTGCTTGCGCCTGCGTGGGCGTATTGGGTGTGGCGAGTTGCCACGCATCAAACAGGTCAGACAGTTGGGCAACGATGCGCAAGAACTCGCGGCCATCGCTGGTGTCGAGTTTGCGGGCGAATGGCAACACCACTGCACGGGTGATTGCCGCGACATCGTTGGTGCGTCCATGGGTTCGAATCTCTTCGAGCATCTGAGAGCGTTCAGACTCGATGGTCTCGTTGTGTCGCTCGATGATCGCCTGCAGAAGCCCGTCGCGCCCACCGAAGTGATAGTGCAGCGCCGACGAGTTCTTCTGCCCGGCTTGATCGACCACGAGTCGAAGCGGCACTCGAAACACACCTTGTTCGGCGAACAGGCGCTGTCCATGAACGATCAGCTTGTCTCGCGTGTCGTTTGCCGTTCGGGTCACCTTGCCACCCTAGGCGCCGTTGAACGAGGGAGCCGTCTTGCCCTGCATTTCGCACAGCATTCGGTAGGCGGCAGCGATGCTGCCGGCATCGGTGATCGACACGATGTTGTCGTTGTCATCGAGATTGAGGTTGGCGCCGTTCATCACAAAGAACACCTCGGTGGTCTCGGTGTTGTCGGCCGGCACCACAAGTGTGTGCATTGAACCGGCCGGCTCGTGCACAAAGCTTCCGGCCTCGTAGCGCACGCCGTACTCGCTGTACATCCAGCAACCAGCAGTGGTCCATGCGAACACCGGTCCGGTGTGAAGGTGGCGCTGTGCCGCCATGCCCGGCTCGAATCGGTTCGCGATAACCCAGATGCCCGCAGCGATATCGACGTGAACAAGACGAAGCTCGCCTCCGGGTATGGAAACCCAGGGCGAGCTTGTCTCATTCAAGTGGCTGATCGCGAGGCCCAGATGCCCCGGACCGAGATTGGCGTTTGACATGACGGACCTTTCAAAGAGTGACCGTCACTATTGTGTCACCCCCGGCTGTCGCCGCTTGTGCCGTTCTTGTTCTTGTTGCTGTTTGCGCCGCCGCTGTTGGTGCTGCTGTTGTCGGCGAGGGTTGTGGCAGGAGCGATGACCTGGCCAGGAACCGTAACGGGAGCAACGGTGCTCTGCGTGGTGTCGTCGGCGCCGCCGCCCTTGACGCCACCCTTGTTCGAGTCGTCGATGCTGCTTGACGTGACTGCGTCGTCTGCGCCGTGGCCGCCGGTGCTGGCGCCGCCCTTGTTACTGGCGCCGTTGTCGTCGCCGACTTCGTTGCTCGAGTCGTTGCTCGAGTCGTTGCTCGAGTCGTTGCTTGAGTCATCGGCGACCGAGGCGCAGAAATCGGCGACCGTCATGTTCGCTGCTGCAGCGGCATCGTCGAGGCTCTTCGAAGCAGTGGCTGAATCGTCGGTTGATTCGGTGGTGCCGAGGTGCTCGCAGAGATCGTGGTTTGCCTTGCTGACGCCGCTTGCGCTGTCGCTGCCGTTGTCGTCGAGCGTGTTGTCGGTGCCGTTGTCGTCGGTCGAGTTGTCGGTGGCGGTGTCGTCACTGGCGAGTGCCGAATTGTCGTTGGCGTGCTTCTCGGGGTTCGAGATGTCGATGCCGATGTGGGAGACCGCACGGGACACCATTGACTGGGCCGAGTCGGGCAACACGCCACCGGCGGCTGCGGCGGTGGCCGAGAAAAGGACAACACCGGAAATGATGGCGGCCTTGGTGGCCGCCTTGGATGAGGCGAAACGCTGACGCATGGAATTACTCCTGAAAGAGATGACATTGGATGGACCCGGGGTCATCGCATGCTGCATCGCCAAAACGATGCTGCCCTCGGCAGCGAGTTCCTCAGTGGTTGCGTCGGCCCGTGCGGCGTTGAAAAGATCGATCAAGTTTTGGTCGATTGGATCGTTGCTGTCGGTGAGGTCGAACACGTTGAAGAGATCGTCTGAGTCATCCATCGCGTTACAACAATCTTTCTGAATATCTTTCGGCGAGCCTGCGGGTGGCTCGATGCTGGGTCACTCGCACCCAGCCAGCGTCGTGTCCGAGCAGGTCAGCGACCTGATCGACGCTGAGATCGCCCAACGTGCGCAGCAAAATTACTTCGGCCTGATCATCGGTGAGGGCACTGGTAATCAGGTTCACGGCGTCTTGCGCCGAGAGTTTGTCGATGGCCACTTGCTCAGTAGAGGCCGTATTGCCATCGTCGATATCGGCAGTGGGGTCGGTGCGTCGGCGCGTTGCCGTGCGGCGCGCATCGACCATTCGTAGCCGAGCGATGGTGAACAGCCATGCAGCGAACTCAGAGGTATTGCCCTCGAATGTGGGGAGGCGTTGAGCCACTGCCAACCATGTTTCGCTGGCCAGATCGTCGGCGAGTCGTGGTTCGCGGGCTCGCAGGTAACGCAACAGCCGTGGTTGATACGTGCGGAACAATGCGCTCAGACCTGCTGCTTCGCCACGTTGCGCGGCGCGCAGCGACGAGTCATCTGGTGACGCGACGGGGTCCGGAACTACATCGGGTTCGATGCCCGCCGGCCTCCACACTGAACTGCTGATGTGGGGAGGCTACCCCTAGGGGGCGCCGGGGTGGTGCTGGCTTGACGCCCTCTTGACAAAGGTCCGAATGACTACAGGCGCTGCAAAATTGTGCCGGTGGCGATTGCGCCGCCGCAGCACATCGTGACGAGCGCAATCTCTTTGTTGGTGCGCTCCATCTCGTGCAAGGCCGTGGTGATCAGGCGGCTTCCGGTTGAGCCAACTGGATGGCCGAGCGCAATTGCGCCACCGTTTACGTTGACCTTGTTCATCAGGTCATCGCGTGACACACCGTGCACCTGAGCCCAGCTGAGCACCACCGATGCGAATGCTTCGTTGATCTCGATGAGGTCGATGTCGTTCATGGTCATGCCTGCGTCGGCGAGCACCTTGCGAGTTGCGTCGACGGGTCCATCGAGGTGGTAATACGGATCGCTACCAACCACGCACTGAGCGATGATGCGGGCGCGTGGGCGCAGGCCCTCGGCTCGTGCGCGCTCTTCGCTCATCCACAACACAGCTGCGGCGCCGTCGCTGATCTGGCTGCTGTTGCCGGCGGTATGGATGCCCTCAGGGGCTACAGGCTTCAGCGTGGCGAGCTTCTCGGCGGTTGTTTCGCGTAGGCCGCCATCGCGGGTAATGACCCGTTCGTTGCCATCGGCGTCGGTGATGGTGACGGGAATGATCTGGCTCGAGAATCGGCCCTCTTCGGTGGCGCGGATGGCCTTTTGCTGTGAGATCAAGCCCAGAAAGTCGACATCGTCGCGGGTGATGCCTCGAAGGTTGGCGATGCGCTCGGCGGCGCCGAACTGATCGGGCATGTCCCACGGAAAATCGTCGGCCTTCGAGCGGCCGTTGATGAAAACGCCGTCTACCTGAGGCACTGCGGCTCCGAGCCACACCGCGCTCATGTGCTCGACACCGCAAGCGATACCTACGTCGATGACGCCTGCATGAATCATGTTGTGGATCATGTGGTTGGCCTGCTGGCTGCTGCCGCACTGGGTGTCGACGGTGGTGGCCGCAACGGTGTAGGGCAGGTTGGCTTGCAGCCATGCGTTGCGAGCAACGTTGCTGCCTTGCTCGCCGGCCTGGGTGACGCAACCGCCAACCACTTGACCCACGATGGCAGGGTCGATGCCTGCGCGCTCCATCACGCCTACCTGAGCGGCTCCGAGCAACTTGGTTGCATGCAGGTTGGCGAAGTCGCCGTTGCGCTTACCAATGGCCGTGCGGGCCGCTTCGACGATGACCGGGTTACCCATGGCTGCTCTCCTGTGTGTGACTGTTCGCTCGCAAGGAAACGATCGCGACTGTTTCTGACGGCACGTCAGATTTCGTCACGTTAGCCGTCGCAGCGTTCTAACTCACGATGTTGCGCACCGCGCATGAGGCGAGCAGTTCGCCAGCGGGTTAGCCGCGGGCCACGGGCACCTTGGTGCTTGAGGCGATGATTGCAGGGATCGGCAGCCGTACTTCGAGGACGCCGTCGGTGTAACTGGCGACCACGTCGTCTGGGACGATGCCTTCAGGCAGCAACATCGTGCGGCTGAATGATCCGTAACGAAACTCACTGCGAGTTGTCCTGTCGATGTTTGCGCCCAACGATTCGCGACGCTCGATCGAGATGCGCAGCTTTCCGTTTGCCATCGAGATGTCGACATCTGTGTCGGGATTGATGCCCGGGGCCTCGGCGCGAACGATCAGTTGATCGCCATCAACGATTTCCTCGACTCGAATCTCGGGCTCGAGTCGGGCGACACCTCCGAAGAGATCGGGGAAGCGCCACTCGTCGTTGTACAACGGGCTGAGTGGGCTGAGGTGGCTTTCTGCGTGTGTGCCAGAAGCGGAGTTCATTAATCGTGTGTTCACTGTGCTCTCCTTAGAGGTAGTAGTCGTCGTCGTAGAGGTCTATTTCGAACTCGGCTCCGCTTGGGTCGGCGGTCACCAGATCGATGACTTCAATCTCCACTCCGTCCATGTCGGCCCACTCCCGATTGAGGTCGTTCACCTGGGATACCGCTTCGCAGTACTCGTGATGAATGAGGTTTCCGTGACGCACAACGCGTACGTCGAACGCCGGAGCAGACTCTCGCTCGGTCCAAAAGTCGGTCATTGCCCGCTCCTCTCGCTCTGTTGGGAATGCCCAGTGCGATGCACCGTTCCCTGCGTCCATCCTTGCCCCACTGGTTCGTTTCGCGATAGGGCAGAACGTCACAAATCATGCGTTTGTTTGCGACGCACTCTCAACGTTTTGGCAAGTTCCGAGCCCGCCACTTCAGGGGATGGTTGCGCTTGCCGATATCTCGTGAATGGATCGTCGAAC